>ERZ856578.350-NODE-350-length-94790-cov-16.150127_pt1 | contig 94790 bp, 78 predicted proteins | sample MGYA00514384_ERZ856578 | MGnify/ENA primary metagenome ERZ856578 (study PRJEB29103, sample SAMN06111958) | human gut metagenome | biome: human gut; feature: ankylosing spondylitis patient; material: healthy_person | host: Homo sapiens | place: China:Hangzhou... | reverse complement strand
TTGAAGAGCCGGAGAAGGTGAAGAATATTACCGTGAATATGCATGGCGCTTCCTCAGAGTTCGTATACGAGGCACCGGCATATTCTGTCAGTGTTTTGCGATTGAAGAAGTGCGAAGCGTTTTAGAGGTTGACGCTGAACAGAAGATAAGAGAATAGAAAGACAAATTTTATGAATTTACTGGTAAAAGACAAATGTTTTTATAAAAAAATGGCAGTTATCGCCATTCCGATTTCCCTGCAGAGCATGATCACCATCGGTGTCAATATGACTGATACCGTCATGGTGGGAAAGCTTGGGGAAACCTCGCTTTCTGCTACGGCTCTGGCTAATCAGTTTGTGAATATATACCAGATCTGCTGTATGGGAATCGCCATGGGAGCCAGCGTGCTGACCTCAAGATTCTGGGGAATGCAGGATATTACTTCTCTGAAAAAGACCATAACCCTGATGCTGCGGCTTTGCATCGTACTTGCGGTTCTGTTTATGCTGCCAACCATATTGATCCCTCAGTTGCTTATGAGGATGTATACCAGTGACAGTGCGGTAATTGCGCAAGGAGTTCAATATTTTAAGTGGATGGTATACTGCTATCTTCTGCAGGGAATGACCATGACCTGTACGATTGTGCTTCGAAGCGTCGGGCAGGTGAATTTTCCGCTCTTTACATCCATAGGTTCTTTTTTTGTAAATATATTATTCAACTATATGTTTATATTCGGCAAGCTGGGAGTTCCCAGGATGGAAGTAGAAGGTGCAGGAGTGGGAACACTGATTGCCAGAGTATTTGAATTTTCGCTGATATGTGGATATTTTTTGTTTGTAGATCGCAAGATCGGCTATCGACTGAAGGATTTGCGGATGAAATGTAATTCCCTGATTAAGGATTATGTTTCTATCAGCATTCCGGTATTTGTTTCGGATTCACTGCTTGCTCTTGGTACTTCAGCGGTAGCAATGGTTATGGGAAGAATCGGAACGGGATTTGTATCGGCAAATTCAATAACAGTTGTTACACAGCAGCTTACGACCGTGGTAATTCAGGGAATCTGTCACGCCAGCTGCATTATGACCGGTCACACATTAGGCCATGGTGAACGGGAAAAGGCACAGCAGCAGGCCTGGACATTCCTGATTCTTGGCCTGGTAGTGGGCATTTTAGGCGGAGGTCTGATCAAGGTATTAAGCAGACCCATTATCGGACTTTACAATATAACACCTGAAACGGCTCAGATTGCCGGTGAGCTTATGGACGCCATCGCATTTATTGTTATTTTTCAGTCTATGAACAGCATTCTGACAAAGGGAGTGCTCCGTGGCGGTGGTGATACGAAATTTCTCATGGTGGCAGATATTATTTTTCTGTGGGCTGCGTCATTGCCCCTTGGAATTCTGGCGGGGCTGGTATGGCATCTGGATGCTTTTTGGATCTATGTTTTTCTGAAAATAGATCAGATTTGTAAATCGATATGGTGTGTATTCCGCTTGAGGAGCGGAAAGTGGATAAAAACTTTTTCAAAGGAGAAAATGAATCATGCAAAGTAAATTAAATCAGGCAATTACATTACATCCATTATTTTTTGACCCTGTTAACAAAAAGGCATTGCTGATAAAAAAGAATGGAAAGGAATTTGTTGGATATCAGGAAGATAGGCCGGGAATCATTGTAACAAAGGATAATGAGGTAATTTTTTCCATGTATGCACCGGATGCACAGAGCGTGGAGGTTTCGGGTGTGGGAGGAAGCATGGGAAAAGACAGAATTGTCCTCGAAAAGGATGCAGAGGGCTATTATACGAAAAAAGTGTCGGGCATTGCTCCCGGATTCCATTATCATGACTGGTATGTGGATGGAGTGCAGGTTCGCAACCCCATTGCTCCCTTTTGTTATGGATGCTTTGGGGCAAAGAATTTCTTTGAACTTCCGGAACCGGGGCAGGATTTCTGGTTTATCAAAGATGTTCCTCATGGAGATGTGCAGCTGCATAAGTATGTAAGCAGCGTAAACGGACATATGAAGAGCTGCTATATTTATACACCGCCCACCTATCAGCAGGGAAACAAAAATTATCCGGTTCTCTATATTATGCATGGTGTTGGAGAGAATGAGACCGGATGGATCTGGAATGGGAAGCTGAATTTCATCATGGACAATCTGATTGCGGAAGGAAAATGCCGGGAAATGATTGTGGTTTCCTGTTGTAATTATGCTTTCTGTGAGGGTGAACAGGCCGTATTTTATCCGGGAGACTTTGACAGTGAGCTTACAAAGGATTGCATCGGATACACAGATACACATTTTCGTACCATTTCAGACAGGAAGCACAGAGCAGTTGCGGGTCTTTCACTTGGATCTGCACAGGCGCTTCTTGCTGCCGCAAATCATCCGGATTTGTTTGGCGCACTGGGTATTTTCTCCGGAGTACGTACCGATGAAATGAAGAGACTGATCGTCCAGAATAAAGAGTGGCCTATGGAAAGGGTATTTTTAGGCTGCGGCAATGGAGAAACTGAGCTTAAGGAAAAGCAGGAGAAATTTCTTGCAGACTGTGAAGAAGCAGGGGTACCGGTTACCCACAAAACTTATACCGGCTATCATGAGTGGCATGTATGGAGAGAGTGCCTGAGAGATTTTGCGCAGTTGATTTTCAAAAATCCTAAGGAGGACATTTGCACAGACTCCGCAGATAACAATCGGAAGGTTGAATGGAAAGAACAGGTGATGTCAGTTGAAATGCTTGATCAGCAGACCTGGCGGGAGGATATGCTGTTCTTTGATCCTATATATAAGGGACTTGTATTTGAGGTCGATCAATTGGGACAGCCTGCCGGACGCTATGTTGATGTTGCTCCGGGACAACAGGTGACTGCACCTGGAACAGCAGTATTCCGTATTCCTGCAAAGGGTGCCCGAAAGGTAGAGGTTGATCTGTGGGGAGTAGGGAAATATGAGTTGATTCCGGAAACGGGGGATGCATCCACATCTGAATTTTGGGTGGGTGAAGTAACAGGCATCGAACCGGGATTCCATTATTATACCTGCCAGGTAAATGGCACAACGGTAGTAAATCCCGATGCACCGGCTGGTTATGGGGGTTTTCGGGTTGTAAATTTCCTGGAAATGCCGGAAGAGGATTTTGAAGAATACAGGCTGAGCCAGGTTCCTCACGGTACAGTACATATGCAGTATTATAAGTCGGAACGGACCGGAAGGTGGAAGCTTTGCTATGTTTATACTCCACCCAAATATGACGAAAATCCCGAAAAACGTTATCCGGTACTTTATTTACAGCACGGAGGCGGAGAAGACGAGATGGGATGGCTCTGGCAGGGTAAAATTGCTCATATTGCGGATAACCTTCTGGCAAAGAATGAAATGAAGGAAATGATCATTGTAATGAATACGGGATATTCCTTTCCTGAGGAGGGAGAATATCATCCGGGGTTTGGAGCGTTTCTTGAAGAATTCCCGGAAAGCGGTATTGGAATAATAGACAGATCCTTCCGGACGATACCGGATCGAGAGCACCGTGCCATGGCAGGACTTTCCATGGGAGGAATGCAGACTCAGAAAATTGTGTTTAAGCATCCTGAGTTATTTTCGGCAGCGGGCATTTTTTCCGGTGGTTTGGTTGTTCAGGATGAAGAGGATGATTATAGGGACGTGCTGTTGGATAAAGAAAAGTTCAAGGAACGTTTCGTACTTCTTTTTGTGGCCTGTGGAACGAAAGAGCCATTTTATGAGAAGACCAGGGAAAATGCAGATCGGGTTCTGGAGGCAGGAGTACCTATCGAGACCTTCTGGGATTACGGTTATCATGACTGGACCTTCTGGAGACATTGTGCTGTACGGTTTTTAAGGCAATTATTTGTCTGAATGTAACTGTTCAGTACCTTCACAGTTACGTTATTTTAAAAGCGGCATGACCTATTTATCGCCAGGTTTATGCCGCTTTTTATATTAGACATCAACAGAAAATTAAAATTCATTTACAGATAATCAAATTCGCTTTATACTGGATATAGTATTTTGCGAAAGGCGGATTTTTATGAAAATCAACATCTATTATGGCGGACGGGGACTGATGGATGACCCGACACTTTATGTAATTAATAAGATGCAGTCCGTTCTTGAAGAGCTTCATGTTGAGGTGGAGCGCTATAATCTGTATGAACTGAAAAATACGATTCCTACACTTCCGCAGACCCTGAAGGAAGCAGATGGAATTATTCTGGCAACGACGGTGGAATGGCATGGAATTGGTGGATATATGTCACAGTTCCTCGATGCCTGCTGGCTATACGGGGATAAGGAAAAGATTGCAGGCATTTATATGTGTCCGGTTGTAATGTCTACAACCTATGGCGAGCGTGAAGGAAAGCTGGATCTGGCAGTTGCCTGGGAAATTCTCGGAGGGCTTCCGTGTACCGGGGTCTGTGGCTATATTGCAGATACAGCAATTTTTGAAGAAAACGAATCCTATGGCATGATAATTGAGAAAAAGGCAGAAAATTTATATCGCACAATTAATCAGAAGGTAGTATGTCTTCCTGCCAGTAATCAGGCAGTTAAGAAAATGGTTTCTATCACTAAAAATGATGATCTCACGCCTCAGGAATTTGAACAGCTATCCCAGTATGCGGCAGATGACAGCTATGTGAAGCGCCAGAAGGAAGATATTCAGGAGCTGGCAAGTATGTTCCGGGATATGCTGGAGAATCAGGAAGTAGAAGATAAGAGGGAAGAATATATTCAGGAGTTTAAGAGCCACTTTGCTCCGCAGGCAGGCTTTGCAGCTTCTTATCAGATCACAGTTGCAGGTAAAAGAAAACCATTTATAATTGAAGTTTCCGGAGCGGAAAGCAATTGCTATTATGGTACGGCCGCTAATCCGGATGTTGAAATACAGATCAGTCATGAGACCATGGATGACATCATTTATGGAAGAATGACATTTCAAAGGGCATTTATGGGAGGAAGTATTAAGGTGAAGGGCGATTTTAAGATACTCCGTACACTGGATCAGATTTTCCCTTTTATGGAATCTTCCCTATAGAATAAGAAAAGAGGTTAAGACGATGAAAGATGATTGTATTTTCTGCAAACTGGCAAATGGAATTATTCCTACAAGAAGTATTTATGAAGATGAGAATTTTAAGGTGATATTGGATGCGGCACCTGCTACCAGGGGACACGCGTTGATTTTACCAAAGGAACATGCAGCAAACCTTTATGAGCTTCCGGATGAAACAGCAGCAAAGGCATTTGTGCTTGCCAGGAAGCTGGCAACGGATATGACGAAGAAGCTTTCCTGCGACGGCTTTAATGTGGTTCAGAACAATGGTGAAATTGCCGGACAGACCGTTTTTCATTTCCATATTCATCTGATCCCCAGATATAAAGATGATCAGCAGAATTTAACATGGGAACAGCATACCTATGAGGATGCCACAATGGATGAAATCGAAAGGATTCTTAAGGAAGTATAAAGCATGCGTACAATACATACAGAGGAAATTATTTCGAATATCAGACAGATGTGCATAGAAGCGAACCATATGCTGACACCGGATATGCAGAAAGCACTGGAATGTGCGGTTGCAGATGAGAAGTCTACAATTGGTCAGAAGGTATTGGGTCAGCTTCAGGATAATCTGCAGATTGCACAGGAGGATACCATACCCATCTGTCAGGACACGGGTATGGCAGTTGTTTTTCTGGAAATTGGGCAGGATGTTCACTTTGAAGGCGGTTCTTTGACGGATGCGATCAATGAAGGAGTGCGTCAGGGATATGTGGATGGTTATCTGCGTAAATCTGTAGTGAAGGATCCATTGATCCGCGAGAATACGAAGGATAATACACCGGCGGTCATTCATTATGATCTTGTGCCGGGGGATAAGGTAAAGATCACCGTTGCACCGAAGGGATTTGGCAGCGAAAATATGAGCCGGATATTTATGTTGAAGCCGGCAGACGGGATCGAAGGTGTTAAGAATGCTATTCTTACTGCAGTTAAGGATGCAGGACCGAATGCCTGTCCGCCTATGGTCGTTGGCGTCGGGATTGGCGGTACGTTTGAAAAGTGTGCCCTGCTTGCAAAGAAAGCATTGACACGTCCGGTGGGTGAGAGGTCTTCCATTCCTTATGTGAAGGAGCTTGAAGAAGAACTGCTTGCGACAATTAACCGGCTTGGAATCGGTCCCGGAGGACTTGGGGGAAGTACGACCGCACTGGCAGTAAATATTGATACGTATCCGACACATATTGCAGGACTTCCGGTAGCAGTCAATATCTGCTGTCACGTGAACCGCCATTGTGTGAGGGAATTATAGAATAGAAGCAGCTGTCCGAAAAGAGTGAACAGCTATGAACAGAAAGGCCGTTTATGGAAAGACATATTAACGTTCCGTTTGATGCAGATATTGTAAAAGAGTTGAAAGCAGGAGATTACGTGTATCTTACCGGGACAATATATACAGCACGGGATGCTGCACATAAAAGAATGTATGAAGCCCTTAAGAATGGAGAAGCGCTGCCTTTTGATATCGAAGGGAATGTTATTTATTATATGGGACCATCTCCGGCAAGAGAAGGCCGTCCGATTGGATCTGCAGGTCCGACAACAGCAAGTCGTATGGATAAATATACGCCGGCACTTCTTGAGCTTGGCATGCGTGGAATGATTGGCAAGGGACGCAGGACAGAGGCAGTGCGTGAAAGCATGATGAAAAATCAGGCTGTTTATTTTGCTGCGGTTGGCGGCGCAGGTGCATTATTGTCAAAATCGATCCTGCAGGCAGAGGTGATTGCCTATGAAGATCTTGGAACAGAAGCAATCCGCAAGCTGGAGATAAAGGATTTTCCGGTTATTGTAGTAATGGACTGTGAAGGAAATAATCTGTACGATATGGCAATCGAACAGTACAAAGAGATATAAAGGAGAACGTCTGTCATGCGGATTGCATTAATGGTAGTACGTATTTTTTTTAAAGCCATCGTCTATTTTGTCCAGATATCGTATTGTGGACACAGCAGGAAGGTAACCTTTGAACAGGCATATCGTATTATTCAGGATGCGGCAAAAAATGCTAACCGCGCAGGAAGAGTAACGGTTGAAGTTCATGGAGAAGAAAATATTCCGAAAGAGGATGGTTTTATTTTCTTTCCAAATCATCAGGGAATGTTTGATGTGCTTGCGTTTCTTGCGACCTCACCCAGACCGTTTACCTTTGTATTTAAGAAGGAGGCAGCAAATCTGCCTCTTGTGAAGCAGGTGGTCAGGGCACTTCACGCCTATGCGATTGACCGTGAGGATATTCGGCAGTCCATGACTGTTATTCAGTCGATGACAGAGGATGTGAAGAATGGAAGAAATTTTCTGATCTTTGCTGAAGGAACCAGAAGCCGGCAGGGAAATAAGCTTCTTGATTTTAAGGGAGGAAGCTTTAAGAGTGCGACGAAAGCGAAGTGTCCGATTGTGCCCTGCGCCTTAATTGATTCCTTTAAGCCATTTGATGAAAACTCGATTAAACCGGTTACTGTAAAATTGTTTTATCTTCCTCCTATGTATTATGAAGAATATAAGGATATGAAAACGGTTGAAATTGCAGCTGAAGTAAAGAGAAGAATTGAGCAGGTTCATATGGAGGAAGGCTGTGAATAAATTATCCAAGAAATCAATCCGGATAGGTGCCGGGATTCTGGCAATTCTTATTTTAATGGCAGGGCTGCTGGTTTTTATAGGAAGAAAGTATAGTATGCGCGGAGAACTTGAAACGCTGCGCATTGAAACCCGGGAGATGAATCAGGATTTTAGTGAAGAATATCAGAAGAAGGATACCTTTAGTGAGTATAGCGAATCCATTCGCCAGAAAAAGGCAGTGAATAAAGAAGGATTTATGCCAATTGAGGAAATTCGTGTGAAGTTAAAGGAGCTTCCGGATCATTTTGCCGAGATTGCACAGAGAGATGATCTGTTTGCAATTACCTATGGATCAGCCAGAGTCGGCCAGCAGCTTTGGGAGACGTTTCTTTCGGATATTCGTTTCGAAACACCTTCTCAGGTGATTTTGACCCAGTTCACGGTAGAAGAAGATCCTATTTATTATTTTATCGAGTATAATGGGGATTCCTTTCATATTGTCGTGGACAGTACCCGGGACGGATATGACGATGAAAGCGGATATACAGAGGGATTTTGGAATTATCTCAAAGTCGAGGGCTATGCAGAGAAAGATGGTTCTATTACAGAATATGCCTTTTTGTGTGACAGCAATGAGCTTACCTACCGGATGGTACAGGATTATTATGCAGGAAATACATCTGCCGGAATGGAAGAACCTTCGGTATGGGATTTTTATATCCGCAGTATTCCACAACAGGAATTTGAAGAGCGCAGAGACCGGATTAACCCGGATGATCATTATGCGGTGAGAACCTATAGCGGTTATGCAGATATTCATCCGGTATATGCGGCGGGAAACGCTTATAAGGATTATGATAAGGATGGCATTCTTGATCGCATTTACAGAAAATATACTGTGGAAGAAAATGGAAAAGAGTCAGTTAAAGTATATTGCTTTTTTGGAAGTGGAAATACTATGGAGTTGGAGGATGACCTATGGGGAGATGTATTTGCCACACAATGTCTTGACTTTAATGAAGATCAAACCAGAGATATCTGTTTTGTACAGCATTTAAATACACAGGACGGATTGCAAAGCAGAGTAACTATTTATGTGGCTTCTGGGGATACTTATGAGATTCTTCCGTTTTCAGAAGATGTGTATATAAGCAGCATGCCACAGGATACAAATCGTGGACTGGAACAATACAGTGCATCGGCTATTGAGGTATTCCAGGATCGCGATGGAACGAATGCCTTGCGTTGTGGAGGGACAATTGTGCATGGTCAGGTGACATATCAGGTACGTTGGACGTTATATTATCATGATGGAGAATGGCATATTCGTGATATAAAAGAGACGGAAGCTGAAGTTGTACAGGAAGAAACATAATCGTTTGACAGCAAGGGAAACCTGTGATATAGTACGTCACATAAAACCCCTCGGGGAAGTGGATTTTTCAGGAGAGATCTTTTTTCGCCACGCAGTGTTATCACTGCGTGGCGCTTTTTGTGCAGAGCACTTAGTGAAAGCGAGCCGAAGGCGAAGCTTGAACTTAGTGCGAGCCATACCTGTGCACTTAGAGAGAGCGAGCGTGAGCGAAGCACGAACTTAGTGCATAGGTAGTGTGTGCAAAAGAAAACCAAATAGTAACAAGGAGACTTGGTAACAATGGATCAGAATTTCATGAAGGAAAAGAAAATACTTCCGCTGGTAATTTCGATGTCGCTTCCGATGGTAATATCGATGGCAGTGAATTCCCTGTACAATATTGTGGACAGCTATTTCGTGGCCAAAATCAGTGAGAATGCGATGACGGCTCTTTCCCTCGTTTATCCGGTTCAGAATCTGATGACTGCGATTGCAGTGGGCTTTGGTGTCGGCATGAATGCCAGAGTAGCCTTCTGTCTTGGTGCGGGAGATAAGAAGCAGGCAGATCAGACAGCGGTCACAGGACTTCTTTTAGGTATTCTTCATGGAGCTGCTCTGATGGTGGTCTGCATGCTGGGAATGCCGAAATTCCTGTCTCTATTTACAGATAACGAAGAAATCATCCGCATGGGACTCGTATATGCGAAGCGTGCATTCCTGTTTTCAGTGATTATCATGCTTGGCATTTCCATGGAAAAGATTTTCCAGGCAGTTGGCAGAATGAAGGTTTCCATGATCAGTATGATGTGCGGCTTTATAGCCAATATCGTACTGGATCCATTAATGATCTTTGGAATCGGTCCTTTTCCACAGATGGGAATGGCGGGGGCTGCCTATGCAACCGGAATCGGACAGACCATAACTTTACTTGTTTATATCCTCTTTCATATGTTCCGGCCACTGCCGGTTTCCTTTGGAACGAAGAATATTTCCTTTAACCGTGAACTGATGCAGAAGCTGTATGCGGTGGGAATTCCGGCCTCTTTAAACATGGCATTGCCTTCCCTGCTGATTTCTTCCCTGAATGGAATTCTTTCAATGTTTTCAGAAACTTATGTGCTGGTGCTTGGTGCGTACTATAAGCTGCAGACTTTTATCTATCTTTCAGCGAATGGAATTATCCAGGGGATCCGTCCTCTGGTCAGCTTCAATTATGGAGCAGGAGAGAGGAAGCGTGTGGAACAGATTTTCCGGACAGCTTTGTATCTTACAGCTGGTGTTATGGCGGTTGGGATGCTGCTTTCCTTCCTGATTCCCGGACAGATGATCGGTTTATTTGTCTCGAATCCGGAAACGATAAAGATTGGCGTGATGACACTTCATATCATCAGTCTTGGATTTATCGTGTCGGCGGTTTCGGTTACCTGCTCCGGAACACTGGAAGGACTTGGAATGGGAATGGCTTCTTTAATGATTTCTTTATCGAGATATGTGGTGGTCATTATTCCGGCCGCGTTTCTTTTAAGCAGGGTATGGGGAGCGGACGGAGTGTTTTATGCATTCCCGGTGACAGAGCTTGCAACAGCAGTGTTTGCTTTTGCAATTTTTCGTAAAAGCTATAAGGTATAATCCATAAAAATGTAAGGAGAATCATAGCCGTGGAGGTATGGAACAGGTGCGAAAAATTTTACAATGGGAAATGCGCAACACATCGTTCGACAAAAAACGATTTCAAGTTTTTAACAGACTACTCATTTTGACATGGGAAAATTGTGGAAAACCTTGATAAATCCGCATTTTAATCCAAATTTACCTTGACAAATAAAGGTAAAAACGCTATATATAATAATAGACGTTCGTAAAGGGGCAGATCGTTCCATCGTCACTGGATATCGCATATAGGATATCGAAGAATACACTCAAATAAACAGGAGGAAGTTCAAATGAACAAAACAGAATTAGTTGCAGCTATGGCTGATGCAGCCGGCTTATCCAAGAAAGACGCAGAAAAGGCATTAAAGGCATTTACAGATGTTGTTGCAGAAGAACTCAAGAAGGATGGAAAGGTTCAGTTAGTTGGATTCGGTACATTCGAAGTATCCAAGAGAGCAGCAAGAGAAGGAAGAAATCCTCAGACAGGTAAGACCATGAGCATTCCTGCTTCTAAGGCTCCTAAGTTCAAAGCTGGTAAGGCTTTAAAGGATTCCATTAACTAATATTGTTTGGAACGATTCGGAGTGTCGCTGCTATGCAACGGCACTCTTTTCATGTAGAGCACTTAATGAGAACGAGCCGAAGGTGAAGTTCGAATTTAGTGCGAACGGTACCAGTGCACTTAATGAGGGCGAGCGGGGCGAAGACCGAATTTAGTGCATCGGGCATAAGTAGAGGCTTGTAACGAGAAAACAAGCGGCTCCAAAGGAGACATTTGGTTTTCTTGCACCAATAACGAACATGCGTCTGATGTAAATCAGACAGGAGTGCGAAGCACGGGCATGTGAGTTAAAATGAATATAAAGACGAGGGAAATATTATATGAGACTCGACAAATATTTAAAGGTATCACGTTTAATTAAAAGAAGAACCGTAGCCAATGAAGCCTGCGATGCAGGAAGAGTGCTGGTGAATGACAAGCCGGCCAAGGCATCCACGAATGTTAAAGAAGGAGATACCATTACGATTGCTTTTGGTAATAAGGATGTGAAGGTGGAGGTGCTCTCGGTTCAGGAGGTAGTCAGAAAGGATGAAGCCAGGGAGCTGTTCCGATACCTGTAAGACATTGGCAGATTAGAAAGTTGTCATTTATTTTCCATGACGGACATATAGTTATTTAGAGTAAAGTGCAGGAGTCATGGAGGATGGAGGATAACACATCAATTAATAAAAAGGCGCATAAACTGATTCTTAACAACCGGAGATGCGGAAATCTTACAGGAGTAAGTGATGTTCTGTCGTTTGATGAGAATGAAATTATTCTGGAGACGGATCAGGGAATGCTTATGATGAAAGGAAAAGAACTTCATGTGAGCCGTCTGATGCTGGATAAAGGCGAAGTCGATATCGACGGACGGATTGACAGCGTAACTTATTCTGAACAGGGAAGCCGTACGGAACGGACAGAATCGTTCCTTGGCAGACTGTTTAAGTAAGGCGTATGAGTCAGGAAATCACAGAGGAACTGCTCCTTTTTTTTCATTCCTTTCTGACCGGAATTATCATGGCGGTGTTTTATGATGGACTGCTGATCATTAGGCGTGTGATCCGTCATGGACAGTTCTGGATTTCATTGGAGGATTTTTTCTTCTGGCTGATCTGTGCATGGGGCGTATTTCTTTTTCTGGTGGAAGAAAATAATGGTATTTTACGATGGTTTGCAATCGGTGGAGCTATATTGGGAGCATTTCTTTATAAGAAAACGGTAAGCAAATGTTACATAAATATTATGTCAACAATTGGGAAAAGCATTCTACACATACTATATCTTGTGGTTCAGAAAATCATGACACCTATAAATGTCGGAAAAGCCTGTATTTACAGGAAAAGCAAACGTCTGGAGCATCGTAATATAAAATTATTACGTTCTCTGAAAAAGAGGTTGACGGTTGGCATAAAATTACTTAAAATAACATTATGTAAACACACACAGAAATAGTTTTGTGGATACGGAGAGGTAAAATGGCCAGAAGAGCTGCATATAAAAAACGACGACAAAATAAAACAGGAATATTTCTGGTGACGCTGGTACTTCTGATGATGCTGGTTGTAGTAGGAATCAAGAGTATTGAGCTTCGGGAGAAGAAAGCCTATTATGCGAAGCGTGAGGAAGAGCTTGCTCTTCAGATTGAGCAGGAGGAGCAGCGGGCAGAGGAAATCAAAGAGTACGAGACCTACACGCAGACCAAGAAGTACATTGAAGAGGTTGCCCGTGATAAGCTCGGACTGGTATATGAAGGTGAGATCCTTTTTAAGGATGAGAATTAGATGACCATTTATATCCGATTGGATATGGATGGTCATTTTATGTTGCCATGCATATGAGAAAATGATCCAGTGGATCATTTTTGAGTAGAGCACTTAGAGAATGCGAGCCAAAGACTTATAGAAATTTTTATCAACACCTGAATACGACAAAATATACCGCTTTCCCTGTGTATAATGTTCTTTACGATGTCATAGCTTTATGTATCCAGCGTGACATTGCTTAAATAGAAGGGGTGAACGGACATGAAAAGACAACCGGATATGGATAAAGAATCCTTCGCAAGTATTTTGCCGGATTACGGGAAGAGAAAATTAATGACCTATGCTGATTCGATTCGGGAACTGGCTTTAAATCTGGAAGACAATGGGAATGAGGAACCGGGCGATAAAGAGTGCAGGGAAGCAGTAGACAGAAGAGCGATTCTCTGGCAGAAGAAGCTTTCAGAAAATAAAAGCCTGATGGTGGATCAGCTTCGGGAAATGTCCAAGATTATGATGGAGCTTGCCAAAGAGAACCGGAGATGTGTTCCCATGAGCAGCAGAAGATTCAAACAGATCGCCCATGCCTTTAAAGAAATGGAGCTTCAGCTGAAAAGTCTGTATCTGATTGAAAATGAAAACGGCCGTACTGAAATATCGGTAACACTGAAAGGTAAAGGCAAAAATCCGCTTTCCTCGGATGAGGTTGGAGATCTGCTGTCAGTGCTGCTTGGGACACATTTAAGCAGCAGACAGGATAATAAGTTCTTTTTGTCGGAGGGCTTTGAAACCCTGTATTATGTGGAAGAGTCCAGGTTTCATACCCTGACGGGAGTAGCAAAGGCTGTGAAGGAAACGGAACAGATTTCCGGAGATAATTACAGCTTTTTTGAAATGGAAACGGGAAATCTCACGGCAGTATTGTCGGACGGAATGGGCTCCGGGGATAAGGCCTGTGCCGACAGCACAATGGTGGTAGAGCTGGTGCAGCGCTTTTTAGAGGCAGGCTTTCAGATGGAAATGGCAATCCAGATGATTAACAGTATCCTGCTTTCCGGTGGGGAGCAGAGCAATATGTCAACGCTTGATGTATGCAGTCTCGATCTGTATAGCGGGGAATGTCATTTTATAAAGGTGGGAAGCTCCAGCTCCTATATTAAAAGGCAGCATCTGGTGGACCGGATCTCCTCCGGGAATCTGCCACTTGGTATTTTCCAGAAGCCGGATGTGGAAAGTATCGGACGCACCCTGATGGATGGGGACTATATTATTATGATTTCGGATGGTATACTTGATGCGCTGTCACAGGGAATCGGAGAAGATATGCTGTCGGAATTTATAGGAAGCCTTACGGTGGAAAATCCGGGAGAAATGGCGAATACTATTTTGCGATACTGCATTCAGCAGTCCAGAGGACATATCCGGGATGATATGACGGTTATGGTGATCGGTATCTGGGAACGGAATGTGGATGACCGGGCATCGTGACAGAACCGGACAAAGGGCTTTCCATTTCCTGCAAAATACATTATATTTAATGTATGGTTGAAGAAGTTTTGCAGTACATGACACAATATCATATGGTGGAATCGGGAGATGTAGTGATTACAGGTGTTTCAGGGGGCGCGGATTCGGTCTGCCTCCTTCTTGTGTTACAAAAGCTGGCAGCAGAGCTTTCTATATCGATAGAAGCAGTCCATATTAATCATGGCATCCGCACAGAAGCTGCCGGGGATGCGGAATTTGTCCGGAGGCTGTGTGAAGACCGGGGGATTCCTTTTCATCTGATCTGTGCAGATGTGGAGACACAGGCAAAGCAGGAAAAGATGTCTACGGAAGAGATGGGACGAAAGATCCGGTATGAGGCCTTCCGGCAGATTCTGGGTGAGCGTAAGGGCAGGATTGCGGTAGCGCATAACAGCAATGATCGTGCGGAAACGATGCTGTTTCATCTGTTCCGGGGAACTGGACTTGCGGGAGCGTGCGGTATCCGTCCGGTACAGGGTGAAATCATCCGTCCCCTGCTTTTTCTTGAGCGGAAGGAAATCGAACAGTGGTTACAGGAACAGGGGATTTCTTTCTGTACGGATGCAACGAATCTGGGGGATGACTATACCCGGAACCGGATCAGGCATCATATTCTGTCTTATGCAGAGGAGGAAATCGTGCACGGAGCCACGGCCAATATGAATCGTGCGGCAAAGCAGCTGCAGGAGGCCGATGAGTATGTGATGAGACAGACACTGGCGGCTGTGGAGAGGTGCTGCATCTTTACGGAGCATCCCAAAGCTGCTTCGGTGAAGCTTTCCCTGTTACAAAAGGAAGATCCGTTTATTCAAAAGCGGCTGTTGTTTTATACGGTGTGTGAAATTGCCGGCCGGAAAAAGGATATTACGGAAGCGCATATCCAGAGCATATATAAGCTTTTACAGGGAACGGGCAGTAAAGAATGTATGCTTCCCTATCAGGTTCATGTCTATAAACAGTATGAATGGGTAAAAATAGAAAAGAGTGAAGCGGAGAGAGGAATTTCACAGGCAAAATATATGGAATTACCGGAGCTGCCGGTTGATATTCCCTCTGTTGTGGATGTTCCTGGACTTGGAAGAGTGGAATTCCGGACATTTCCCTGTGAAAAATCTCAAATTATTCCTCAAAAAACATATACGAAATGGTTTGATTATGATAAAATAACAAGGATTATGTGCCTCAGACCGAGACAGGCTGGGGATTATTTAACGGTGAATCAGCAGATGGGACGAAAATCCCTGCAGGACTACTTTGTAGATCAGAAAATCCCGAAAGAAAACAGAAATTCCCTGTATGTTCTTGCTATGGATCACCATGTAGTCTGGGTTCCGGGACTGCGGATCAGCGAGTATTTTAAGATAACGGAACAGACAGAGCATGTTTTACAGGTGAAGGTTCTGTCAAAGGAGTTAGATAAATAGAATAATAAATGGCAGCACCATTAGAGAAAGGAGTCATAAATATGGCTGAAAGAGTTAGAGTACTTTTATCAGAGGAAGAGGTAGATGCAAAAATCAAAGCGATCGGGGAACAGATCAGTAAGGATTATGCCGGTAAGAGTGTTCATCTGGTTTGTGTCTTAAAGGGTGGAAGCTTTTTTATGTGTGAGCTTGCCAAAAGAATTACGGTACCGGTATCTTTGGACTTTATGTCGGTTTCCAGTTACGGAAGTGAAACAAAATCAAGCGGTGTCGTACGGATTGTGAAGGATCTTGATGAACCATTGAAGGGAAAGGATGTCATTGTTATTGAGGATATCGTGGATTCCGGACGTACCTTAAGCTATCTGCTCGAAATGCTAAGGGACAGAGGACCTGCAAGTCTTCGTCTTTGTACCCTGTTAGACAAGCCGGAGCGAAGAGTGACTGATGTACACGTGGATTATACCGGATTCCAGATTCCTGATGAGTTTGTTGTAGGCTATGGTCTTGACTACGATCAGAGATACCGTAACCTGCCTTACATCGGAGTTGTGGAGTTCGATTGAATTTATATAAAGTAATTGTAACTATTCAGAACCCCATTCGTAAAACCGTTGCTAACGCAACGTAGTTTACCTCATGTGGTTACTTCGCCATATAAATTATGTCAAATGTCCTTACGAATGCATGCATTCGACGTCCATATTGTCATAATTTGCATGGCTCTGAATAGTTATAAGTAATTTCTGAAAGGAAAATAACGTGAAAAGAAGTAGAGGATTAAGTGTATATTTTGTTGTGATGCTGGTTTTACTGGCACTGCTGGTTGTTCCAAGCTTTATGGACAATAACCGGATCGAATATACAAGAGGCGAATTAATGAATGATCTGGAGGCTGGCCGGGTAGTCAGCGCAGATATTACACCGAGCCGGCAGACACCTACCGGTGAGGTAACGGTTACATTGGAGAGTGGTCTGGAAAAGACCTTATATGTTACGGATGTCAGTGAAATCGAACAGTTCCTGATTTCCTTTAACATAGATCCCAATGTGGAAAAGGTACAGGAGGAAAACTGGTTTCTGACAAGTATTCTTCCGATGCTGGTGTCAGTTGTTGTACTGATTGTGTTCTTTACCATGATGAACGGGCAGAACGGCGGAAGTAATGCCAAGATGATGAATTTTGGAAAGAGCCGTGCGAAGCTTTCTGTGGGCGACGGAACCATAACGCTTAAGGATGTTGCCGGTCTTCAGGAAGAAAAGGAAGAGCTGGAAGAAATCGTGGAATTTCTGAAGGATCCTGCCAAGTTTACCAAGGTTGGAGCGAGAATCCCGAAGGGTGTTCTTTTAGAGGGTGCTCCCGGTACCGGTAAGACACTGCTCGCAAAAGCGATTGCAGGAGAAGCGGGTGTACCGTTCTTTAGTATTTCCGGTTCGGATTTCGTGGAAATGTTCGTAGGTGTAGGTGCTTCCCGTGTGAGGGATCTGTTTGAAGAAGCCAAGCATCATGCACCCTGTATTGTATTTATTGATGAAATTGATGCGGTTGCCAGAAGACGTGGTACCGGAATGGGCGGCGGACACGATGAAAGAGAGCAGACATTGAACCAGCTCCTCGTGGAAATGGATGGATTTGGTGTTAATGAAGGAATTATTGTGCTTGCAGCAACAAACCGGGTAGATATTCTGGATCCGGCCATTCTTCGTCCGGGACGTTTTGACCGTAAGATTACCGTGAACCGTCCGGATGTGGCAGGAAGGGAAGAAATTCTCCGTGTGCATGCCAAGAACAAGCCGCTTGCAGAGGATGTGGATTTAAAGAAGGTCGCACAGACAACTGCCGGATTTACCGGTGCAGATCTGGAAAATCTTCTGAATGAGGCATCCATTGTTGCAGCAAAGGAAAACCGTACCTATATCATCCAGAAGGATATTGAGAAGGCCTTTATTAAGGTTGGGCTTGGCGTAGAGAAGAAGAGCCGTGTGATTTCGGATAAGGAAAAGAGAATCACGGCATTCCATGAAGCAGGTCATGCGATCCTGTTCCATGTGCTTCCGGATGTGGATCCGGTTCATATGATTTCCATTATCCCGACGGGACTTGGGGCAGCCGGCTATACGATGCCCCTTCCGGAAAAGGATGAAATGTTCTTAACTAAGAGCCATATGCTGCAGGATATTATGGTTTCCTTAGGCGGAAGAATTGCAGAAGAAATTGTGTTCAATGATATTACAACCGGTGCCTCCAATGATATCCAGAAGGCAACCAAGACAGCCAGAAATATGGTAACCCGTTACGGTATGTCCGAAAAGCTTGGTGTGATTAATTATGAAAATGATGAAGATGAGGTCTTTATCGGCAGGGATCTTGCACATGCCAAGAGTCACAGTGAACTGATTTCCGGTAAGATTGACACCGAAGTCAAGGATATTGTGGATGACTGCTACCGCAAGGCGAAGGAAATCATCTTAGAGCACATGGATGTGTTAAACAGGTGTGCCGAGCTTCTTCTTGTAAAGGAAAAGATCGGAAGAGAAGAATTCGAAGCGTTGTTTGACAGTGGAGAAATTTGTAAACAGGATAATCATATGATGGAAAACTGAATCTGCAGTTGAACTGCTACAGAATATAAACTGCCATAACAGAGGTACGGTAGAAAATCATCTCTGTTATGGCAGTTATTTTATGCCTTTTGTCCGGTGGTAGATCTCAGGATCAGTGACGGCTCAATAACAATATGTTCGATCTGCTGACGGGAGTTGGATTTTGAAGCATTAATCTGATGCTGTATAATACGTATACAGTTTTCGGCCAGTGCCTTAGCATCCTGTGAAACTGTGGAAAACGGGAGATAGGATTCCCTGGAAACAGGTGCGTTATCAAAACCGATAATTTCATATTCGTCAGGGATGCTTTTGCCATGTTTTAATAATATGTTGATAAAGATGCTGGCATAAGTATCCGAAGACCAAAAGATTCCTTTTTTTTGCCCTTTATAGTCTTTTTCTATATTGTCATAGATTGTTTCTATTTTCTGGTATAATTTATCATAAGAATGAGGAAAGTCTTCCTGATATATTTTATAATTGGAATGATGGGATTCACATAAATCGATAAAGCCACGAATACGCTGATAACCAGGTGCCATTTCATGATCTTTCGTATTTACGTGAATCAGGACATCGCAGTTGTCTCTGATAAATTGTTCTGCAGCTAACCTTCCTCCGTAGAAGTTATCGGTATTAACGCTGCTGATATATTGGTCTTCACGTTCAATGGAAACGACAGGAATTCCGATTTCCTTTAGTTCCTCAGAAGGGAGATTGTGGCTTAATTCTATTAATCCTTCAATTTTATAAGATAATAATTCACGGATATATTTTCTTTCCTTATCTGGATCTTCTTTTCCAAGAAAAATAATAAACTTATATCCATATGTGGTATAGGTGTCAATCAGGTGTTGAACAATGCTGCTGTAAAACTGATGCTCAAAATGAGGAATAATGATACCGATAAATTCTGATTTACCGTTTGCCAGAATTCTGGCCACCTTATTATTTTTATAATTTAGTGCTTCCAGGGCATCTGAAATAATCTTCCGGTTTTGCAGGGTGACGCTTTCCGGATTATTGAAATAACGTGAAATGGTTGTTTTTGAAAAATGTGTGTAGGCTGCAATATCGTCAAAAGTGACTTTGGATCCCATAAGTACCTGCCTTTCTTCTGTATCTACACTATGGATAATATCATACTGCTTACTGAAAACCAATTACTTATTTCATAATAAGTAAATTGTTATATCTTATTTTACCACTCATTCTTAAAATGTAAAGTGCAAAATAACCGGTTACTTTAAAAATATAAATAAAATATATTCAAAATATACAAATATAGAACGACAATATTGTATAAAATGTAAAATTTGCAAAAGCATATTTACATATTTCTGTTGATGATGTATTATCTAGTCAAGAAAAGAAAGTAACCGGTTACTTAAAAACAACTATGAGTAAATGCCATGATAAATGGAAGAAAGGGAAATTATGAGAAAGAGACTACTGAAATTAACTTCAATGGTATTAGCTGGAACCATGCTGGTCAGCATGGCAACAGGATGTGGTTCGTCCAACACAACAACAGAAACAGGAGAAGCGGCAGCGACTACAGAAACGACTGATGAGGTGACCGCTTCCTCTACAGAAGAAACATCAACGGGTGGAGAATTACCAGTTTATGGGGACAATTTGGTATGGGATGGTAATGTACCTGTAAATAACGGAGAGGATGTTTCTCTTTTGGTTTATGCACCCAGTGGAACAATTGGTGATTACTATGTTGAGTGGGCAAATAACTATATGCAATTACGACCTAATGTAAAGATTGATATACAGCTTCAGACAGAAGATGTTGCCCAAAAAGTTATTCTGGAAACCCAGAATGGGACAGCACCGGATATGTTCTCAACACATAATGGTTGGAATACTGCAATTGTTAATACTTGTGGTATGCCGTGGACACAGGACAGGTTTAACGTAGATGGACTGTTAAAAGATTATGTTGGACTGGAGCAGTTTAAGTATAATGACAATATTTATTATATTCCTTATGGCATTATGACCAGTGGTATCTTTTATGACAAGGATCAGTGGGCAGAAGCAGGTCTGACAGAAGAAGATATTCCTAAAACGTGGGATCAGTTGATTGCAGTAGCCCAGAAGCTTACAAAAGTAGATAATAATGGAAAGATGACAGTAGCAGGTTTCGGTTTTAATGGAAATATATCTTTCCTGCTTGAAACTTTAAACTATGAAAAAGGACTTCCAATGTTTGACAAAGAAGGAACTCCCATCATCGATGATCCGATTGTTGCTGAGAATATTCAGTTTATTCAAAAGCTATATGATGAATACAAAGTAAACGACAGAAATTTTGATACGGCTGCCAATACATTTGCAACCGGCGAGTCAGCTATGATTTACAACTGGGGATGGTTAACTTACTCACTCAAATCTAATGCCCCGGATAAGAACATTGGATATTTCCAGACGCCTTCCTTTGTTGAAGGAGAGATTTGTCCTGCGTATGGCCGTAACGGAGGGGACTCTTCTCTCGCTGTTAGTGCTATTTTGAAGGATGAGGCAAAGATTGAGGCGGCATTTGATTTCCTAACATATTTACTGGCAAATGATGATGCGGTATATGAATTTGATGAACTGTTAAGTATGTATCCACGTAAAATTTCGTTGAGAGAAAATCAGGAAAAAATTGATGGAAATGTTGTATTCAAAGAATTAAAGAATTATGTGGATCGTACGGTCTGGCCAGGTCCTGTACCCGGATCTTATGCTGATAACAATTATATTACCTATGTTGTGGATCCGATTTTTAAGGAAAATGCAGATATTGCATCGACTTTGACATCAGCACAGAAGGTGTGCTCAGATGCACTTGCAGAAGAAGGCAATTGGTTCTTCTCGGAGAGAGATTATCAATATGCAAGTGAATTTATTAAATAGATAAGTTGTGAGAATAACAGAAACTATGGGAGAAAAACATATGATTAGCAGACAACGGAAAAAAAGTATACGAAGTGGTCAGAAGATGATGGTTTATATTGTTGTGGCGGCACTTATATTATTTTATGGCATATTTGTATTCTTCCCGATGATTTATGCCTTGGTAGGAAGCTTCTTTAACTGGAATATTGCCAGGGGCACATTCACATTTAATGGGCTTGATAACTATATTAGTATTTTCAATGCACCAAAATTCAGGGCAGGAATCATTAATTCTGTTATTTTTTCGGTGATTGCAACCATCCTCAGGTGTTTCCTGGGGATGGTCATAGCAGTCATGATTTACTTTTCTTCCCAAAAGCTGAAGGAATTTTACAGAACGGCTTTTTTCCTTCCTATTGTTATTTCAATGGTTGCAGCTTCTTATGTATGGAAATGGTTTTTTGATGCCCAAAATGGTATCTTCAACTGGCTGTTAAGCATGATAGGTGTCGGCGGTCCTAACTGGCTGAATGATAGCAGCTTTGCTCTGCCGGCCATTATTATAATGACCGTCTGGAAGGACGTTGGTTTTGCTGTTGTCTTATACCTTGCAGGAATTTCACAGGTTTCTCCGGCTATTTATGAGGCTGCCAAGGTAGATGGAGCAACGAAACCTCAGATCTTTCGGCATATTATGCTTCCTTTACTGGGAGCAGTTACCACATTTTTACTAATTACTTCCATTATTGGTTATATCCAGTCGTTTGATCAGTTTTTTGTCATGACAGAAGGTGGACCTGGAACATCAAGTTATGTAATGGGGCTTTATCTGTACGAGACAGCATTTAAGAGTTATGACTTTGGTAAAGCTTCTGCTGTTTCATTTGTAATGTTTTTTGTTATTTTGATTTTGACACTGCTTAATTCAAAAAAGAAGAATGCATAGGGGGTCGGTGTTATGAACAAAGCAAAGATATTTAATTTTCTGGTAAACGCATTTTTAATGATTATGGCTCTGTCCATGATACTGGTATTTGTTGTTTTAATTATCGGCTCATTTAAACCTAATTCGGATTTGTTGAAAATCCCGGATGGATTTTTAAATTTGAATTTTACGTTAGATAATTATAAGGCGGTTTTTTCAAAATTGGATTTCATCAGGGTTACCTTTAATTCTTTGTTTCTCGCAGTTATAAGGGTGGTTGTTGTGTTATATACAAGCGCAATAGCTGCATATGTACTGGAAAAAATGGAGTTCAAAGGGAAACATCTTTTGTTTGCCGCAATTTTAAGTACCATGATGATTCCGTGGACGGTAACCCTTGTTCCAAAGTATCAGCTGATGTCATGGTTTAAATGGCTGAACAGTTATAATGCATTGATTATTCCGTTTTTATTTGATACGTTTGGCATTTTCATGTTAAAGCAGTTCCTAAATGGAATACCGGATTATTTTGTTGAAGCAGGGAGAATTGACGGAGCTTCTGAATTTTACATATTTCATAGATTGGTATTACCCCAGATGAAGGGGGGATTGGCTTCTTTGGGTATTTTGAAAGCATTGGATTGCTGGAATGACTTCATGTGGCCATATCTGGTGTTGAACAGACCGGAAAAATTTACCCTGCCTATTGCCTTGAAGTCTTTGTCTAACAGTTATTGGAATGATTTTTCGTGGATGCTTACAGGAATTACAATTTCGATGATTCCAGTAGTGATTTTATATCTGTTTTTTAAGGATAAATTAATTGAAGGAATGGCTTTTGCAGGCACAGCAAATTAAATTTAAGATTCAGAGGTGAAGTATGAAATTAACATACCAGGATTTATTAGAAAAAATGATAAATATGGAAATGCTTGCCATTTCTCCTGAAAAAGGAGAGATGGGAGGAAATTTCTCAAGCTATGACCGGAATTCATCCTATGATCCTTCAACAGATACTTACAGCCAATGGGGAGCAAACAGAGATTGTGATGGGTGTATTCGTATGGAAAAGGATCGTCTTGTGGCATTTGAAATGGAAGGTCCCGGGGTGATCTGGCGGATCTGGAGTGCAAATCCACAGGAGGGGCACATCAGAATCTATACAGAGAATGAGCAAAAAGAGAAAATGGATATGCCATTTCGAAAACTGTTTGAGAGATATGCCTATGATGAAAGCAGAGTGGAGTGGCCAGCTAATTTTCCCGAATTGATGCCGATCTTATCAAGGGGTAGAAACCGGTTTATTCCAATTCCTTTTAATCATTACTGTAAAGTTACTTTGGATCCTGGATGGGGTGAATTTTATCACATCACTTATACTAAATTTCCATCATGTGTGGAGCTTCCTGAATACTCGCTGGATATGGAAATTGAAGTCCAAACAGCGCTTGCTGTACTGGATCGAAAGTTTTATTTAAGAGGTAAGGAAGCATATGAAGCAAATCAGCTTGAAAATACTTTGGTTAAAAATCTGACATTGAACTGCGAGGCTGGAGAACAAAAGATTCTTTATCAGTCAGATAAGCCTTTGGCAATTAGTGGAATCTGGCTTCTTGCAGACGGAAAGCAATGTGCCTGGGAAGATCTGGAGAAGCTTCGAATGGAGATATACTGGGATGGTGAAAAGGAAAAGAGTGTGTCGTGCAGTTTGGCCTCCTTTTTTGGAGTTATAAAGGAATCCTGTGAATACCGTTCCTGGCCGGTTTCCAAGACGGAAAGAGAATGTGCAGCGTTTTGGTATATGCCATGTAAATCAGTTATTATTAAAATTATAAATAATCATAATATAAAGCTCAGATTGGATTTTAGAATCCGTTATGCAGATATATCCATGGATGAGGCAGAACAGCTTATGAGGTTTCATGCAAAAGAGCATGGAACAGAATTCACTTATCTTGAAAAGGAACGTTTTGAAAAATCAGGTGACAGATGGCCGGATTGGCCGGTTTTATTATGCAAAGGGAAGGGCCGTTTTTGCGGTATGCATCTTGTGGTGGATAATCATTTTGTAAAACCTGAAAATGAAGCAGAAGAATGGTGGTATGGCATTGCGGATAACAAAACCATTGATTGGTGGTGGGGGGAAGGTGACGAAAAATTTTTTGTTGATGGTGAGAAATTTCCTTCTTCTTTTGGAACCGGAAGTGAAGATTATATAGGATATGCCTGGGCGGCTGAACCTCCACATGTATATTTTGATAGTGCATATGCTGTGCAGAATGCAGTCCCACTGGATGGAAACGGAAACACTTCTCTGTTACGTTTTCATATATGCGATGCAATTCCTTTTCAAAATCAGTTTGAAGGTTTTCTGGAAAAATACAATGATAACGGATGGTCAGTGAATGCAACATGTGAATATACAGTTACGCCTTTTTGGTACGTTTTACATGATGGAAATCAGGTAGATCCATATCAATAATCGGAGGAATATGATGAGTCAGTTGTTAGAAAAAGCAAGAGAATTTGAACAGAAAGAAATAAATAAAATCAACATGGAGGAACGTCCGGTTTTTCATTTTTCCAATCCGGTCGGCTGGATGAATGACCCGAATGGATTTTCGGATTATCATAAGGAACATCATTTATTCTTTCAGTACTATCCATATGAAACCTGTTGGAATTCTATGCACTGGGGACATGCAAAGAGTAAAGATTTTATTAAGTGGGAATATTTACCTGCGGCGCTTGCTCCGGATCAGGAATACGACAGCTATGGTGTATTTTCCGGAAGTGCAATAGAAGATAAAGGAAAGCAGGTATTGGTATATACCGGAGTGAATGAAGTCTTGAAGGATGGGAAAGCATATGCCCGTCAGAATCAATGTGTAGCAATAGGTGATGGTATCAATTATCAAAAAATTTCTTGTAATCCTGTAGTACGTTCTGATATGTTACCGGAAGGAAGCAGCAGGGAAGATTTCCGTGATCCCAAGATATGGAAAGAAGAAGATAAATACTATATGGTGGTTGGCAGTAGGGGAAGTGACGGAAGCGGGCAGGTCGCATTGTTCTCAGCAGATCGGCTTGATTCGTGGAAATTTGTCGGAATTATAGACAAAAGTGCAAATGAATTAGGGAAAATGTGGGAATGTCCGGATTTTTATCATTTGGAAGAGAAATATGTATTAATGGTTTCGCCACAGGAAATGGAAGCGAAGGAACGGGAATTTCATAGTGGAAACAATTCTGTGTTTCTGATTGGAACCTATTGCAAATGTAATTATAAATTTAACCGTGAAAAAATACAAAATGTAGATTACGGATTAGATTTTTATGCTCCCCAGACGATGCAGACAGAGGATGGAAGAAGAATATTAATTGGCTGGATGCAATCATGGGATAATCCGATATATCAGGACATCCATGCCTGGTCTGGTATGATGACAATACCGCGTGAACTCACGATAAAGGAAGGGCATGTCTGCCAGTGGCCGGTAAGGGAGTTGGAAAAATACCGGACAGGTAAAGTATCATATGAGAATGTTGTGGTTGGAAAGGAATTAAGTCTGGCTGACATTGACGGAAGAAGTATTGATATGGAAATTCAGCTGACAGGAGATACATATCAAAAATACAGAATTAAACTGGCAGCAGGTGACAGCCGGCATTCTGAAATTATCTATAACAGAAAAGAAAAAGTACTTACATTCGACCGTACATATTCCGGATTGAAAAGGGATGCTACCAGTATGCGTAGTATGTATGTAGAAGAAGAGAATGGAATGTTAAGTCTCAGGGTATTAGTGGACAGGTATTCTGTGGAAATCTTTGTAAATAACGGAGAGCAGGTGATGACTTCGCTGATCTATACACCCTTAAGTGAAAATTCCATATCTTTTTCCTGTGATGGTGAGGCTTGTATGAATATTACCAAGTATAATATTGAGGTATGATAATGAAGAAGTATGATGTTGTTGCGCTTGGTGAATTGTTGATAGATTTTACACAAAACGGATATAGCGAGCAGGGCAACCCGATTTTTGAGGCAAATCCAGGAGGAGCTCCCTGCAATGTTCTTGCTATGCTGCAGAAGCTTGGGCGTAAAACAGCGTTTATCGGTAAGGTTGGACGAGATGGCTTTGGATTCCAACTTGAAAAGGCATTGAAGGAAGTTTCCATTGCAACGGACAATTTGTGCTTTGATGATGTGCGTACAACATTGGCTGTGGTGCAAAAGAAATCAGATGGAGACAGGGATTTTTTCTTTTACAGGAATCCGGGGGCAGATATTATGCTCAGACCGGAAGAGATACAGGAGAATCTGATTAAAATGACGAAGATCTTTCATTATGGTTCCCTGTCCCTTACAAACGAACCGGTCAGAACAGCAACACGGAAAGCAGTTGGTATTGCTGAAGAAGCAGGAGTTATTATTTCGTTTGATCCAAATTTAAGAAAACCACTGTGGAAAACGGATGCTCTTGCCAGAGAACAGATAGAATACGGAGTACGGCATTGTCAGGTGTTAAAAATATCAGATGATGAGCTGGTCTGGTTTACCGGAAAAGAAGATTTTGATCAGGCGGCAGAGTATATACAAACCCAATATCATATTCCACTTCTTTTGATATCAATGGGAAAACAGGGAAGCCGTGCTTATTGTGGTGAACAGCGGGCAGAAATTCCGGCATTTTTAAATCCCCATACTATTGAAACCACAGGTGCCGGAGATACTTTTATGGGATGTATGCTGCATCAGATTCTGGACAGAGGGTTTCGGAATTTAACAAAAACAGATATGGAAGAAATGTTACAGTTTGCAAATGCGGCAGCTTCGCTTATTACAACCAAAAGAGGTGCACTCAGGGTGATGCCTGCAAAGCAGGAAATTAAGGTTTATCTTTCTGCCTTCTGTTAATAAGGTTTTGTTATTTCATATATATCTTTCGATTTGGTGAAAATGCACAAAAAGTAATAACGATTTTTGTAATATTTGTGAATCGTGAGTATTTACGCAAAAATAGGCATATGCTATTATACTACTTGTAACCCCCCCAATACATTATATAGTTTTTGCTATACCCCATAAGAAAGAAATACCTTCTCTAAAAAGGACAGTAAGTGTTTACTGTCTTTTTTACTATGTCACGACTTTAATGCGGTAAAGTTGTAAAGAAAAAGATGACGCATACTGTTCTTGATTCTGGGACATGGTTGGTATAAAATAAATCTGATTGTGATTTTTCCGATCGGGTTATACTCATTCTATGTAACGAATCAGAATAGTTACCATTCTATAAAAAACAGATGGAGCATATTGTATATGGATATCAATCGTATTATGAAAACCGAGCAAAACATGATATATATATCAGAAATGAGGCCGGTTTTTAACCGTGCGGCATTATTCAGTGACACAACAGAGAATTATATCAGTCCTGCAGAACCCAATCCGTATTCTGAAGTACAGGTACGATTCCGTACCAAGGCGAAGAATATCGACCGGGTTTTTCTGGTACACGATAATGAGAGAATTCTGATGACCGTTACAGAAGGGGACGATGAGTTTGATTATTTTACCTGTTCCATCGAGGTAGAGCAGGAACAGTACAGCTATTATTTTGAGGTGCAGGTCGGAAGGATTAATTGTGTCTATGATACGCGCGGAGTTTCCAAGTACCCTGAGAAAACGTTCTTTTTCCGGATTATTCCGGGCTTTAAGACGCCGAAATGGGCTAAGGGAGCGGTAATGTACCAGATCTACGTGGACCGCTTCTATAATGGCGATCCCACGAATGATGTCCTGACAAATGAATATCAGTATATCGGGGACAAATCCGTCCGCGTAGAGGACTGGAACAAGCATCCGGCCAGCATGGGGGTCCGTGAATTTTACGGAGGTGATCTGCAGGGTGTACTTGATAAGATGGATTATCTGCAGGATCTTGGCATTGATGTTATTTATTTTAATCCCCTGTTTGTTTCTCCGTCCAATCACAAGTATGATATTCAGGATTATGACTACATTGATCCGCATATTGGAAAAATTGTCCATGACGAGGGAGAGCTTTTGCGTCCTGATCAGAAGGAGAATCGTGAAGCAACCAGATATATTGACCGCGTGACCAATAAGGAAAATCTCGAAGCCAGCAATGAGCTTTTTGCACAGGTGGTGGCGGAGGCTCATAAGCGTGGCATGAAGGTCATTCTGGATGGTGTGTTTAATCATTGCGGATCCTTTAATAAATGGATGGACAGAGAGCGTATTTATGAGAATGCGCCCGGATATGAAAAGGGCGCCTATATCAGTAAGGATAGTCCGTATCACAATTATTTTCAGTTTTTTAATGATCATGCGTGGCCTTATAACAGTGCATATGATGGCTGGTGGGGACATGATACCCTGCCGAAGCTTAACTATGAACAGTCGAAGGAGCTGTTTAACTATGTGATGCATATTGCAGCTAAATGGGCTTCTTTTCCCTATAACATTGATGGCTGGCGTCTGGATGTGGCTGCAGACCTTGGACACAGTCCGGAGTATAATCATTATTTCTGGCAGCAGTTCCGTAAGGCAGTCCGGGATGTGAATCCGGAAGCAATTGTACTTGCGGAGCATTACGGAAGTCCGAGAGACTGGCTGAACGGCAAGGAATGGGATACGGTGATGAACTATGATGCATTCATGGAGCCGGTAACATGGTTTCTGACCGGTATGCAGAAGCACAGCGATGATTTCCGTGGAAATATGCTCGGCAATGCAGACAGCTTCTTACAGGCAATGCGTTATCATATGGCAAGCTTTACGACACCGTCCTTACAGATCGCCATGAATGAGTTATCGAATCATGATCATTCCCGGTTTCTGACAAGAACCAATCATATGGTGGGAAGAACGAATACCTTAGGACCGGAGGCAGCAGAAGTGGGCGTAAATAAGGCAGTGCTGCGCGAAGCAGTTGTCATTCAGATGACCTGGCCCGGTGCACCAACGATTTATTATGGCGATGAAGCCGGAGTATGCGGCTTTACGGATCCGGATAACCGGAGAACCTATCCATGGGGGAAGGAAGATAAGGAGCTTATCCGTTTCCACAAGGAAATGATCCGTATCCATAAAGAGAATAAGGAACTGTTAACCGGATCCCTGAAATTTCTGGATGGGGATTATAATGTTCTGGCTTACGGACGTTTTAACCGTTATGCATGCACAGCGGTTTTCCTTAACAATAACGACCACGAAATTACCAGAGAGATAGACGTGTGGTATATTGGTGCTCCCAGGGAAGGTGTTATGCAATGTGTGATGCTGACCACTGCAGATGGATTTGATGTAGAAGTGCATGAGTATCCCATTGTTTCCGGTAAGGTGATGGTGACACTTCCCGGAACGTCTGCAATTGTGTTGAGGTATGAGAAAGCGTAACGAGTAACAGCAGATGGATGAGGTATGAGATGAAATTCCTGAAGAATCTCTATTTGCAATGTATTGAAAGAAAGCTGTCAAATAAAATCACATTTGTAATCGGAGTTATTTTCATTATACAGGTCGTGATGGTTTTTGTGATGTATTCTTATTCTTATCATATCCGTCGTGAAGAAATTGTTGAAAATAATATACAGATACTGCATCAGGTAAATACAAATTATTTTGCCGGGATTATTGAAGAAATTGATACTGCTTCCATGGAAATCTTCTATGATAAAGTATTTTGGGAGAGAAATGAAGGAACTTCGGTAAATGAGGATAGTCAGATTTATAACATACTGGCAAACCAGTATCATTCCAATAATGATTTGAACAGTATTTATCTGTATTCCAGTGCATCAAATAAATTCTATATTATGGATGAGGCTTCCTTTAACCAGATTCCGGTGAAATCTTCGGCCAGTACACTGTATATATTCAATGGTGACGATTTGCAGAAAATGCCATGGTATGAGGCGGCACAGGAAAATAATGGTCTGTCAGTATCACTGGCAACAGAGATCCGGCATAACAATCAGGATATTATCTGCTTTTCCCGGTACATGCAGTATCCGTTGAAAAATAATGATTACTATTTTGTGATTTCTTTAAATCTGGGTAAAAGTAAATTTGATACGCTTTGCCGTCAGCTAAATGATGAAAATGAAGAACTGATGATTTTTGACCAGGAAAAGCTTATTTATGACAGCAGTAATCAGCAGGATGAAGTGATAAATGATCTGGTAGGGAAGATTCAAAAGCAGGAAGCGGCAAATTACTGGTTCACAGCAAAAATCAATTCAAGAAAATATGTGGTTATTGGTGACAGATCTGAAGATAATGGCTGGACCATGTTAAAACTGGTGCCACACAATGAGATGATCAGAGATGTTAGGCTACAGTTCCTGACGAACTGTTTTATTGTCTTTCTTATCTTTTCAGCAGGCATTTTCTGTCTGTCCTATATTATTAACCGAACCATGAAACCAATTGAAAATCTGGCAGAAATCATGAGGCATTACCGGCAGGGAAAGCGCTATGAGGAACCCGAACTGAGTGGAAGGCTTGATGAGGTAGGTACACTGTATTCCAGCTTTGAAAAAATGAATGAGAGAATTAATACACTGATTGAATCGGAATATCAGAGTCAGATCCAGGAGAAGCAGGCTCGGCTGGAAGCATTACAGGCGCAGCTGGATCCACATTTTCTTTATAATACGTTGCAGACGATCAGTGGAATTGCCATAGAAAATAATGTATTAGAAATTGAAGAAATTAATAATTCACTCAGTGAGATTTTACGATACAGCTTAAACAACAGTAAACAGCTGGTAAAGATTGACGAAGAAGTAAAAATTGTACAGGATTATATGAATATACAAAAACACCGGTTTGGTGACAGGGTAAATCTGGAGATTGATTTGTCCAAAGAGGCTCTTGAACTTCGGGTTCCGGTATTCTTTTTGCAGCTTCCGGTGGAAAATGCGATCAAGCATGGTATGGAAAAGTCGGTTCATACTGTAAATATCCATGTTTATGATACGCGGATCAGGCATATTTTTTATATCCATGTGGAAGATGATGGACATGGAGTTACCGATGAACGTCTGGAAGAGATCCGAACCATGCTTCGGGGAGAAAGCAGGACTGAATCCAGGGAATATAAACCCAAAGGTCTGGTTAATCTAAATGAGAGAATCAGGCAGCAGTTTGGTTCAGATTATGGGGTATGGATTGATCACATGGCAGAGGGCGGTACTCAGGTCGTGCTTACAGTACCAGAAGGAGGACAGGATGCTGAAAGTACTCATAGCAGATGATGAGAGAATTGTGCGTAAAACGCTTCGGCTCATTGGTAATTGGGACGAGTATGAAATGGAAATTGTCGGGGAAGCACAGAATGGGATGGAAGCCCTTGAAATGATCGATCAGCTTAAACCGGATATCCTGTTACTGGACATGAAGATGCCCGGGCTTTCCGGAAATCAGATATTGGAGCAGCTGACAGGGGATAGAAAGCGGATACATGTTATTGTGATCAGTGGCTATGATGATTTTGAATATGCCAGAATGGCTTTAAAATATGGTGCAATTGATTATCTGTTAAAGCCTATTAACAGGAATGAATTTAACCAGGCACTGTGTAGAATCTATGAGAATGAGCAAAAATCGAAGATCCAGGGTGTAGAACGTAAAAAGGATGTTTTGGAACAGATTAAAGATAAAATTGATACAAATTACATGGAGGATATTTCTCTTACGAATCTGGCAGAAGCATATTTTATGAACAGCGATGTTTTATCCAGATTATTTAAGAAAAAATATGGTGTTAATATTACGAGTTATATTAATGATGTCCGGCTGACGCAGGCGAAAATTTATCTGACGGCAGGATATAACAGTGCACAGGTATCGGAAATGGTAGGCTATCATGACAGTAATTATTTCAGCCGTGTATTTAAAAAGTATTACGGAATATCTCCGACACAGTTTGTAGATGAAATGAATCATAGTTGAAGGAAAGGGTCATTTGAAAAAATGATCCTTTTGTCGATTTTGTCCTAAAAACAGTCGAAAATGTCTATGTCATGATGCATAATTAACAGATATGATATAACCATGAAAGGCAATTTCAAATGTAAAGAGGAGGGTTACAAATGAAAAGTAAAAAATTAATATCACTTGGTATCATGGCAGCAATGCTTACAGGAATGGTATTGACAGGCTGTGGACAGAGCCAGCAGGCAGGGGAAACAGCACAAGGTTCATCGGAAGCGGCAGAAACAACAGAATCAACATCAGCAGAAAGTACAGCAGCATCCGGTGAAACGGTAGAATTGGAATTCCTGTTTGGAGATCCGAACAGAACGGAGATTTTCAGCAGAATTGTGGATGATTTTAATAATAGTCAAAGCGCTGTTCATGTGACATTTAATGCGACAGGAACCAATCATCTGGAAGAATTAATGACAAGACTTGCAGCAAATGATGCGCCGGACATGACCAGCCAGTTACAGGGGTATGAACTGGCAAGTTATGTGGAAGCAGGATATATCAAAGACATTAAAGATGAGCCATTTATGAAATATATCCGTGATACAGAGCTTGATACGGTTACCATAGACGGTGGGGTATATGGTATTCCGATGGACACACAGGCATGGGGTGTATTCTATAATAAAGAGTTATTTGATAAGGCAGGTATTTCAGAGGTTCCGACTACGGTAACAGAATTAAAGGACTGTGTAGATAAGCTCAAGGCAGCAGGAATTACACCATTTGCAGCAGGATATGCCACGGAATGGACAATTGGCCAGTTCCTTGGTTATGGGGCATCTTCGATTCTGACTCCTGCAGCAGTAGAACTGGGAGATAATTATAAGAAGGGAAACTGGACCTTTGACCAGCCGGGAATTGATCAGGCGTTTGATGTATTGGATCTGGTTGGTGATAATACCCAGGACCGGCCTTTTGATACCGATGTGTCCGGACAGTATGCAACCTTTGCCAAGGGAGAGGCAGCCATGATGCTTCAGGGTAACTGGTCTATCTTACAGATCAGGGAATTAAATCCGGATATTAAGATGGGAATGTTTCCACTGCCAATTTCAGATAATGCAGATGATTTGCTGTTCCCTAAGCAGTATGGATTTGTAATTAATGTTTTAAAAGCATCGGATGAAGATCCGAATAAGGCAGCAGCAATTAACCAGTTTATGGAATACTTTTTAAATCCTGAAAACGGAGGCGGATATTATTACGATGAAATTGGTGTACCTACGGCAAATGCATTAGCCGAGCCTAAATTAGATGAGGCATCTGAAATTCTGCAGAAGTATTTGGAGAATGAGAAAACCGTGTTTACTTATTATGCATATGAACCTGCGGGATTTGATGCAGAATCCTGGAAAGTAACGGTAGAGTACCTGAATTCCGGTAATAAGGATCATAAGAAGCTGATTCAGAATTTTAATGACGCATTTGATAAATATGCAGATGCATTAGAATAAGTTTTATGAAAAGACTGCAAAATTAAAGTTCATATTATTTGATTTTGCAGTCTTTTTTTCAATAGGAGACGGGCATGAAGAGTAAGAAAAAAAGAGTAAGAGAAATCACAGATTATATTAAATTTGTATTTCCTATGTTAATTTTATATATTTTGTTTTTTATCCTTCCACTGTTTCAGACAATCGGTTACTCTTTTACAGATTACAATGGAATAAATCCCAAAAAAGAATTTACGGGTCTGACTAATTATTTCGATGTATTTCAGGATAAATGGTTTTATAATTCAATGGCATTTACCGGAAAGTCCGTATTATTAATGATTTTGCTGGCCAATGTATTAGGCTTTCTTTTAGCACTGGCTTTGAATACAAAAATAAGAAGCAGAAATATATTGCGTGCAATTGTATTTTGTCCATTTGTTTTCAATAATGTAACAGTTGGATTTATCTGGCAGTTTTTACTGGGAAGATTCATGACAGATCTGTATCCGCTGACCGGTTGGAAGGTATTTAACATTGGATGGCTGTCCGATAACAGTCTGGTCTTATACTCAGTGGTTTTTGTTAAGCTATGGCAGAGCATAGGCTATTTTATGGTTATTTATCTGGCAGGATTACAGCTGCTTCCGCAGGATCCGCTGGAAGCAGCTGTGATTGATGGCTGTACAGGTATTAAGATGATTCGTTATATTACAATACCGTTAATGAAGCCAACAGCATTTGTATGTATCTTTCTGGCAATTACAGAGAGTCTTAATATGTTTCCGTTGATTATGAGTTTGACGAATGGTGGTCCGGGTCATGCCTCAGAAAATATATCTTTGTATATTTATAATGAAGCTTTTAAGAGCCACAGGATGGGATACGCTTCGGCTCTGGCCGTTATACTTACCATTATTATGACCATAATTGCCGGTCTGCAGATGAAACTGACAAGGGAGGATGCAGGATGAAAAAAGAAAGAAAAGTCAATATGATTCTTGCCATCGTGCTTTGGTTAATATGTATTGCCATGTTCCTTCCGATGGTATTTGTAATTATTAATTCCTTTAAGACCTTTGGACAGGTGGTCATGGAACCACTGGCTTTGCCGGAAGAGTGGAATCTTGATAATTTTAAGGAAGTCATGAGAACCGGAAATTATCTTAAGGTTTTTGGAAATACGATCTACTTTGCAGTGGTAAGTGGAGTTATCGTGATTGCACTGGGGGCTATGGCAGGATATAAGCTGGACAGAATGAATAATCGTATCGGGGAAATCACATCAATTGTATTTATGATTGCAATGATGCTTCCGTTTCCGGTTATTATGATACCACTGGCAGTCGTTGCATCAGATCTTCATATTTCCAACAATCTGACATTGGTGTCGGTATTGAATGCAGGATTTTCCTGTTCACTGGCCGTGATTATGTATAAACAGGCGGTAAATTCCATTCCGAAGGAACTGGATGAGTGTGCCTATATGGATGGGGCAAGCGGATATCGTTTCTTTTTCAGGATTATTTTTCCGTTATTAAAACCGATTACAGGAACAGTCGCTGTATTATATTTCATCCGGTACTGGAATGATTTGATGCTTCCTATGATCCTTATTTCCAAAAAGGAGTTATACACTATTCCGTTGTCACAATTATCTTTTTATAACCAGTTTACGCAAAACAGATGGAATCTGCTGCTGGCCTCCGGCCTTATGGCGATTATACCTGTTGTGATCATTTATTTATTTGCACAGAAAACCATTATCAGTGGTGTTGCAGCCGGTGCAGTGAAAGGATAGAGAAATGTATAAAGAGACCAGAATGTCAGAAGTAAAAATAACAGATGGATTAATACATAAAAAGCGTAATATAGTTGAAGAGAAAACAATTCCCTATATCCGAAAGGCGTTAAACAACGAGCTTTACGGTGTTGAACCGAGCGGGGCATTTGAAAACTTCCGGATCGCAGCCGGGGAATCAGACCGCAATTTCTATGGTCTGGTGTCACAGGACAGTGATGTATTTAAGTGGATGGAAGCCGCTTCTTTGAGTTTACAATATGAAAATGAGGAAATGCAGACTTATTTAGAGGAAGCAATTGATTTATTGGACCGGGCACAGCAGAAAAATGGATATCTGAATACTTATTATATCATTCATGGACTGCAGGACCGCTGGCACTATCTTAAGGAATCCTGTCAGTTATATTGTGCAGGACATCTGATTGAGGCAGCGGTATCTGCCTACCAGACAATTCAGAATACGAAGCTGCTTGAAATAGCAAGAGCCTATGCAGATTATATTGACTATAGCTTCGGAACAGAAGAAGGCAAGATTCACGGATATGACGGGCATGCGGAAATCGAGCTTGCACTTTACCGGTTATATGAGGAAACAGATGTAGAAAGATACAAATTATTAGCAGACTATTTTGTCGAGGAACGTGGGAAAAAACCATATTTCTTTTCAAAAGAGAATAGAAATCAGAATGTACGGAATAATCTGGTTTATGAACTGGAGGAAAGTAATTATCAGCATTCGCAGTCTCATCTGCCGATTCGGGAACAGACAGAGCCGGTAGGGCATGCCGTAAAGGCAATGTATTATTATACTGCAGCCGTTGACAAAGCGAGACTGAATGAGGATAAGGAGCTGTTTGCACATATGTGTAAGCTGTGGCAAAGCGTCGTATCACAGAAAATGTATCTGACAGGTGCGATTGGAGCATGTGCTTATGGAGAGAGCTTTTCTTATCCGTATGATCTTCCGACCGATCTGATGTATGGAGAAACCTGCGCCGCAATTGGCCTTTTCCTTTTATCCTATCATATGCTTCTGGTAGAAACAGACAGCAGATACAGTGATATCATGGAGAGAACCTTATACAATGCGATTCTGGTTGGAATGTCGGAGAGCGGAACAGAGTTCTTTTATACGAATGCACTGGAGATTGATCCACGGAAATGTGAAAAGAGACAGGATTATTCCCATCTGAAGGCAGAACGTCAGACATGGTTTGACTGTCCGTGCTGTCCGCCTAATATTGCAAGGCTGCTTATGGGAATGAATAAATACATCTATACCGGGGACAGAAATGAACTGAATGTTCATTTGTTTATTGGAAGCAGCATTCAGAAAGCCGGCTGGAGTGTGCGGCAGGAGACTGTATATCCGGATAATGGGAATGTGAAATTCTATGTAAAAAAAGATAATTCCGAAAAAGGTACTTTCAGAGTGAGAATCCCGGAATGGTGCAGTCATTATGAGGTATCTCTGGACGGAGAGAAGCTTAAAGGAATAATCCGGAAGGGCTATCTGGAAATTACGAAAGAAGAATGGAGCAAAGAGAGTGTACTGGAAATCTGCTTTGATATGCTGCCTCAAAAGGTTTACGGAAGTCTGAAAGTAAGCTCCCTGACAGGAAAGACAGCTGTTACGTGTGGTCCCCTTGTATATTGTGCAGAAGAAGCAGATAATCAGGAGCTCCATACTCTTTACATAAAAAGAGAAGGACAGGTCTGTCACGCAGACGGAAGGTTAATTGTTGATGGTTATCGTGCAATAGAACGGAATACGGGGCTGTATGGAGAGCAGTCACCGGATTATGAAGAAATTAAAATCTGTCTGGTGCCGTATTATTCGTGGGGGAACAGAGGTAAAGGAGCCATGACTGTATTTTTGAAGGAGAGGTGATTGTAGAATGAAGCATTCACAAATGCAGATTGAGGACTGCTTTTGGAGTCCGGTTATATCCAAAATGTGTAATGAAATTATACCTTATCAATATGAGGTATTAAATGATGAAATAGAAGGGATTCCGAGCAGCCATGCAATTGAAAACTTTCGCATTGCATCCGGACAGAAAAATGGTAAATATGTGGGTATGCTCTTTCAGGATAGTGATGTGGCAAAATGGATTGAGGCAGCAGCTTATTCCTTAAAAGTGAATGATGATCCTGAAATCCGGAAGAAAATCGAAGATGTGATTGATCTCATAGAGCAGACGCAGCAGGAAGATGGATATCTGGATACATACTATATCTGTGAAAAACCGGATCAGAGGCTTAAGAATATTGCACATGGACATGAAATGTACTGTGCGGGACATTTACTGGAAGCAGCGGTCGGATATGCGGAGGTTACCGGGGAAGAACGGTTTCTGCATATCATGGAACGATATATAAAATGGTTTATGGACCGGATTGGCCCGGATGAAAATCAATTGCATATTTATCCTGGACACCCGGAGCTGGAGCTTGCTTTGTATAAGCTGTATCAATATACCGGAAACGATCAGTATCTGGAATTTATGAAATATATTCTGATGGAGAGAGGAAAGCAGCCTTCTTTTCTATTGGAAGACTCCGGCTATGGAGAGCAGTATCATGATAAATGGTTTGCTCTGGAATATCATCAGGCACACAAGCCGGTTCTTGAGCAGACAGAAGCCGTCGGGCATGCAGTCCGGGCAATGTATCTGTATTCCGCCATGGCAGATCTGGCAAAAGCATCCGGGGATGAGGCACTTTTTAATGCGTTAAAGGTGCTCTGGACAGATGTAACTACTAAGAAAATGTACATTACAGGGGCGATTGGTTCTGATGAGCATGGCGAAGGGTTTTCGATCGCGTATGATCTGCCAAATGACCGTGCCTATGCAGAAACCTGTGCTTCCATCGGATTGTTTATGTGGGCACGCAGAATGCTTAAACTGGAATGGAACAGCAATTATGCGGATGTGATGGAGGTAGCACTTTATAATGGAATATCAAGTGGCATGTCCGAAGATGGAAAACAATATTTTTATGTAAATCCTCTTGAAGTAAATCCGGCTAAGGTTCACCAAAGATATGATATGAGACATGTCCGGTCAAGCAGAGTGACCTGGTTCGGGTGTGCATGCTGTCCTCCGAATGTGGCGCGTATTCTGACTTCATTGGAGAGATATAATTATGATATAGCGGATGATTCCTGCAGTATGGCAATCCATTTGTATCTATGCGGACGGATCATCATGCCGGATGATAGTGTATGGAATATCACGGGAACATATCTTGCAGATGGAAAAATAGAAGTTTCTTATACCGGTGAAGAAAAGGACTTTACGTTAAAATTGAGAAATCCAGGTTGGAGTACAGGGACAGAAATCAGAATTAACGGTCAGCCGGTTGAAGCAGGGCAGGAACAGGGATATTTATCTGTTTCCAGAAAGTGGAAAAATGGAGATAAGCTTCAGTTAAAGTTTGGAATCACAGCACAATTGGTATATGCCAATACCTGTGTGGAAGATGATGCAGGTAAGGTGGCAGTTATGAGAGGACCGGTGGTATTCTGCCTGGAAGAAGCGGATAATGGCAGGTATTTATCAGAATTAATGATTGAGTCAATCGACAGTCAGTGTGAGGACAGCGTGATCTTAAAGGGATACCGTGAGCATACGGAAGATCATAAGGCACTATATTCCACAATACCGCCCCGGATAGAAGGAACATCAATAAAGGCCATCCCCTATTCCCACTGGGGAAATGCAGGGGAAGGAGAGATGAGAGTCTGGGTAAGAAAGGTTTCGACTTTTTAAAATTATGATCTTGCGTTTTAACAGATGATATGGTATATTCTATTATTGTCAGGACTTCGTGAGCAATATGCTCACGAGACTGTATGGATGGATTCCCGAGTGGCCAAAGGGGACAGACTGTAAATCTGCTGCAAATTGCTTCGGTGGTTCGAATCCACCTCCATCCATTTGAAGTCTGCGTTGCGGATTTCAACCTGTGCATCAATGAGGTTAATGGAACAGCACTTGTGCGTATGTCCATGATCTAAACCGAGATGCATATTGTGGCGTCTGCAGGTGTGGCGGAATAGGCAGACGCAAGGGACTTAAAATCCCTCGGTGGCAACACCGTGCCGGTTCAAGTCCGGCCACCTGCATAAAATTGGAAATGCTTAGAATGTTGACAACAATATTCTAAGCATTTTTCTTACTACCGAAAAGAATTGTTTGTGTATTTGACGGAGGAAAAGCATGACCGAGTTACAGCAACAGTTATTTGCCCTGCAGGATGAAACGTATCGGGAGTTTCACAGTAAGCTTATGCCGGATATCAATAAGGAAGCAGTGATTGGAATCCGGATTCCGGTGTTAAGAAGGTTTGCCGGAGAGTTTGCAAAGAAGCCGGAAGCCAGAGAGTTTTTGCAACAGCTTCCACATCAGTATTATGAGGAAAACAATCTTCACATGATGCTGATTACTGCAGAGAAAGACTATGAGAAATGTCTGGCAGAAGTGGAAAGATTTGTTCCCTATATTGACAATTGGGCAACCTGTGATCTGCCGGCACCGAAATGCTTTGCAAAACATAAGCAGGAGCTGTTTCCCCGAATAAAGGAATGGATTGCTTCGGAAGAGACTTATACGATCCGCTATGGAATCGACCTGCTTATGGCGTTGTATCTGGATGCTGATTTTAGACCGGAATATCTGGAACTTGCGGCATCTGTAGCTTCGGAAGAATATTATGTGAAAATGGTGATTGCGTGGTACTTTGCCACGGCTCTTGCGAAGCAATGGGATGCAGCAATTCCTTATATCGAGCAGCGCAGGCTCCCTGACTGGGTACACCGCAAGACGATCCGGAAGGCCATTGAAAGCTACCGGATTACGAAGGAGCAGAAGGATTATTTAAGGACATTGAAGTGAGATTCAAATAAAAGTGATGTTGGAGATATGGAATTGATTAATGTGATAATACGGATTGAGAGTTTGAACAGAGGAGAACAGGAGGCTGGTTATGACACGTGAAGAGGTATTGGAGTATGGTCTATCCTTTCCGCTTACCTATCAGGAGGCGCCATTTCATGATCCGAACTGGCAGCTGGTCCGGGTGAAGGGTAGTAAAAAGGTTTTCTTATGGACATATGAAAGAGATGGCTGCCTGAATATCAATGTAAAGCTTGATCCACAGTGGAAGGATTTTTGGAGAAGTGCATATCCTGGAAGTGTTGTAGCTGGATATCATCAGAATAAGGAGCACTGGAATACACTGATTCTGGATGGAACCATTCCAGAGGAGGATGTGAAGCGCATGATTGCAGAAAGCTATGAACTTGTTACGGACAGTCCGACAAAGCGGATCTATGAAGCAGTCAAGAAGATTCCGAAGGGGCATGTGGCTACCTATGCACAGATTGCGGAGCTTGCAGGTGAGAAAAAGATGGCAAGGGCAGTGGGAAATGCCCTGCATAAGAATCCGGATCCGGAAAATATTCCCTGCTTCCGCGTGGTGAATTCGAAGGGAGAGCTATCCGGAGCATTTGCCTTTGGAGGAGAGGGTGAACAGGCAAGACGGCTTCGGGAAGATGGGGTTATCGTAGAAAATGGGAAAGTGGATCTTGATCAGTTTAGAATTCAGATTGATCCGGTTACTTTGGAAATAAAAACAGCTGATTCTTAATTATTACTTAATTTTTAGCATTCATGTATATATGTTCCGGGAAATAAGGTATAATAAACAACATCAAATATCGTGAACGCCTGAGAGTGGCGAATTGATTGTTAAATCCAAGCTTTTAAAGAGATAGCTTCTCATAGTTTCTTAAGTGGGAACATGTGATGGTATTTCTGTGAAAAGATGGCGATAATCTATGTGAACGGAAAATGAAAGGAAAGGCCGATAGGGATAGGAAATTGTTCGTATCATTCTTTTTTATTGCTTTTTTCGTGATTACATTAGGTTTATTTTACTTATTACCGGGAAAGTGGCGTGTGTCCTTTCTCTGTCTGATGAGTTGTTTTTGGTGCGCATATCTGGATATCCGGTCGTTGTTTATCTTAGTTGCAGGGATGTTGTATTGCTATCTGGGAGGAATCCTTCTGGAGTGGCATAGGGCTCTTAGGAAGGAGAGCTCTGTTAAAAATCAACCTGCAGATTCCAAAACCGATCAACCTGTGGAAAGCAGAAAATGGCTGTTGCTTCTGCTTGTGGGATTCTGTGTTTTATGGATCACCGTTTATAAGTTTGGGACTTATGTTTGTGCCCGTTTCGGTATCCAGGTGCCGGAATCCATTCTGACGCAGCTCGTGATGCCGATTGGATTTTCTTTTTATCTGTTTCAGATCATTTCTTATTTTGTGGATATTTATCGTGGAAATGCAAAGGCAGAACGGAACTTCTGGAATCTGGCACTGTGGCTTTCTTATTTTCCGAAGCTGGTCAGTGGACCAATTGAGCGGGAGCATGATTTTCTGCCACAATTACAAAATGTCCGTAAGGTAACATTCTGGAATACCGGACGGATTTCTGTTTCCCTGTCGTATGTCTTATACGGATATTTTTTGAAGATTGTGATTGCGGACCGCCTGATGCCGATGGTGGACCGGATCTTTGATAATCCGGGAGGATTTGACAGCTTTTTCCTGATTTTAGGCGCGGTTTTGTACACGTTCCAGATTTATTGTGACTTTGCAGGATATTCTTATATTGCAGTCGGACTGTCAGAATTGTTTGGAATTCATCTGACAATGAATTTCAAAGAGCCCTATACGGCACAGTCCATGACCGATTTCTGGCACAGATGGCATATCAGCTTAAGCTCCTGGCTGCGGGATTATTTATATATTCCGCTTGGAGGAAACCGAAAGGGAATTGTCCGTAAGGTCATGAACAATATGATCGTATTTCTGGTGTGCGGAATGTGGCATGGAGCGGGCTTAAACTATATTGCCTGGGGACTGATTCATGGCTTTTATACTTCGATGGAAGCGGTGAAAAAAGACCGGAATAAGAAAACAGGAAAGATGGTTCCCGGAAAGAAAGGAAAATGCGTTTTCTTCCTGCAGGCAGCGGGTGTGTTTTTGCTTGCGGCCTTTGCATGGATCTTTTTCCGGGCGGGAAGTGCCAGTGCTGCACTGCGGTATCTGTCCGGAATTATTCCTATGCATCTGCAGTTCGCGGATTGGAATGAAATGTTTCTCACTGTTTTTGAAAAAAATATTGAATTCTGGCTGGCATTCCTTGGAATTGTGATGGTTAGTGTCGGAGATTGGGTGTCATCCCGTAAGGGAGTTGTTTTTCCTGAGCTTCTTCAGCAAAAAAGCTCAGGAGTGCGTTATGTGTTTTTCGTTGTAATGATTCTGATTCTGTTTGTATTTGGAATTTATGGACCGGGATATGATACCGGACAGTTTATTTATATGCAGTTTTAGAAGACGATTTTGTCTGAAAATGGTATTGCATCGTGAAGTCTGGAAGATAGTGCGATGGATGATGGAAGGAATTGTAGAGGTGAAGGGTATCTGGTATCAGATATAAATGGGAAATAAAATGAGCAGTTTTATTAAAAAATTTAAAGATAAAAAAATAGTGATCCGGGTTCTGGCGATATTCGCACTGATTTTTGGGATTTCTGTGTTGTCAGATATTTTACAGATCAAGTCGGATCATGGTATTAATCAGAACCGTGGACTGTATTTTCAATCAGAAGACAGCATTGATGCAGTTTTTCTGGGAACCAGTCATATTCATTGTAATGTGAATACGGCCCTTTTGTGGGAAGAGTATGGTATTGCAGCATATGATTATAGTGGTGCGGAGCAGCCCTTATGGATGACCTATTATTATTTGAAGGAATTTTACAAGTATCAGGATCCGAAGGTTGTGGTGCTGGATCTGTATGCGCCTGCACGGTTTAAAGAGGATTATCAGTATACCTGGATTTCAGAAAATATTTATGGAATGAAATTTTCCCTGAATAAACTTGCCATGCTCTGTGCCAGTGTAGAGCCGCAATATTTTCTTAATTATTTTCCTTCTTTTGCAGTATATCATGGAAGGTATGATGAACTGGAGGCTGAGGACTTCACGCAGCTTTTCTGGAATGAGAATCAGCTGCAGAGCTTTAAGGGATATACTCCTTACTGGAAGCATATCAAAGCAGAAGAGGCAGCAGATCCTTCGGGGGTTCCGGGCGGCTTAACACCAAAGTCAGAAAAATATCTGCGGAAGATCATGAATTATATGCAGAAGAAGGATGCAAAGCTGATTCTGATTGTGGCACCTTATGCAGTTGCTCCTGAGGATGAGGAGACGTATCGGCAAATCCGTATGGTGGCAGATGAGTATGGTGTTGAGCTGATCGATTATAATCAGAAAATGGAATTAAATGTGGAAGAAGATCTGAACGATGCTTCCCACCTCAATTATTGGGGAAGCTGTAAATTTACAGAAATTCTGGGAGACGATCTGAAGCAGCGGGTAGAGCTTCCGGATCATCGTGGAGATGAGGCATACCAGTCCTTTGAGGAGCATGCAGAACGGATCAATGAAGAAGTAGAATATGTAACTATTCAGAGCCATGCAAATTATGACAATATGGACGTCGAATGCTCGCATTCGTAAGGACATTTGGCATAATTTATATGGCGAAGTAACCACATGAGCAAAAGGAAAGCTGCGTAGCAGCGATTTTGCGAATGTGGTTCTGAATAGTTCCTTATGATTTCGTAAATTAAAATTCGTAATCAATGCAGGCGCGGCTTTCGCGTAACGGAGTGATGAATGCGCCAAAGGCTTTGTGGGTGGGATGAATCTGATAAGCATTCAGGCCTTCGATATCATCAAAATCACAGATTAAAGCCAGTTCATAGTTGCTTTCGACAGCTTTTTCATCATTGATGGCAACGACAAGCTTCTTTAAAGTAGGAATCTCTGCTTCAAAAACGGAAAGGCGCTTCTTAGCTTCCTCGATGGTTTCCTGTTTCGTCTTTCCTTCGGCATTTTCTTTTAACTTGAACATTACAATGTGTTTAATCATAGGTGTATTTCCTTTCTTTTGTTGTTATATAGAAATTTATCGGGCAAGTACGAACAGCTTTTGACCCTGATAGCATTATTTTATAAGATAATAAATGCAAATTCAATACGGTTCTCTGAACTGTTACTAAATGTAACCGTGTAAACATACTTGCAAGGTTTCCGGTAACAGGCTATGATGTAAAAATAAGATGAGGTGACAGACATGGCAAAAACGGAAGAGGAAATTTGCAAAGAATGTAAGGGAAACTGCTGCAGGTCCATGGGATGCTCTCTTTCTCCGGAGGATATGATCCGTGGAATCCGGGCATGGAAGGAAATATCCGGAGCAGAGCGGATGCAGCACAGAAAGATAGAAGAAGCAAAGGCAGAGGAAATCATGTCAGAAAAAGAGCCTGATACGGAAGAGATCGAGAACTGGCTGATGAACAGCAATTGTGCGCTTGATTCCTTCGGGTATCCGGGAGGGAGTCTGCTTTATGTGAGGATGCGCCATAAGTGCTTTACCTTTATCGGGGTGGATGCCATGGGAGAATGCGAAGCATTAACCGACACGGGATGCCGGTTATCCTATGAAGACCGTCCCAAGGGAGGGCGGATGCTGATTGCACGTGAGGATCATCGCTGCATCCAGGAATATACCAGGGAGATGATGGTGGAGGACTGGATGCCTTATCAGGAACAGCTTAAGCAGATCTGGAAAAAGTGGTATGAGAGGTTTATGCAGGATGGGACATTTGACCACTGTGAGGAAGAATATATGAAGCTTCAGAGAACACGCCGGGAGCAGATGATGGCTTCCATGCAGGGTTGATAGAGGATAGAGGAAAATGTATGCTCAAGGTTTCACATATTAAGAAAAAGTATGGAAAACGAACCATATTGGATGATATCTCACTGGAAGCTGAGTGCGGACAGTGCCTTGCACTTGCCGGAAAAAATGGCTGCGGTAAGACAACACTGATGCAGATTCTGGCAGGAGCCATCCAGCCTGATGCTGGAGAAATTTCCTTTTTCGGAAAGAATCCGCTGCAGAAGCGCACATACTTCCGGAAGTATGTGGGATATGTACCGCAGGAGCCGCCACTTATTGAGGAGCTTACCGTGAAGGATAATCTGAAGCTATGGGGTGTCTGGCAGTCGGAGCACCGGGAATTGCTGCTTTCCTCCTTTGAACTGGAGGAACTGCTGAAAACAGAAGTCCGGAAACTGTCGGGAGGAATGAAGCGACGATTATCGATTGCCTGCGCACTGGCACAGTGGCCGCCGATTCTGCTGTTGGATGAGCCGACAACAGCACTTGATTTATATTATAAGGATAACATTCAGCAATGGCTGATGCAGTATCGGAGCATGAATGGAATTGTGCTGCTGACTTCGCATGATGAAAACGAAATTCTTTCCTGTGACCGCTGTCTGATTATGAAGCAGGGGAAGCTCACAGAGCTCACGGGAGAAGATTTGACCATAGAGGAAATCAGAAAAGAAATCATAACACCGGATAAGTAAGGGTGAAGGGAGAAGAAAAATGCCGAAATTTGATCCAATGACAGGAGAACTCATTACAGAGGAAACAGACGGAAAAGGAACTGCATCTATATCAGAAAACCAGACAGATATTGGGCAGACAACAGAACAAACCGGAAGACAGTTTGTGCCAAGGTTTGATCCGATGACGGGACAGCCAATTCATATAGAACAATCGCAGCCACAGACTCAATCACAGTTCCAACGGCAGCTCCAGTCTGAATCACAGTCCCAATCGCAGCCGCAGTTTCAGCCACAGCCCCAGTTTCAGCCGCGGCCTCAATCTCAGGAACCGAAGAAGTCACACAAGATGGCAATCATCGTTTCGATTATTGCTGGAGTAGTGGTATTGCTTGGAATTCTTGCTTTTGTATTAGCAGCAGTGCTGCTTTCCAATCCGAGAACAGCTGTGGAAAAAGCATGTGCAAAGACCTTTTCAGAGGGCGGATATTTATATGATACATGCAGGGGTTTTCAAGGATTTGAAAAAGATTACACGGTTACGTCCAACATCAAGATTGCGATGCAAAGTGAATATTCTGACGGCTCAATCATATTGTACACGCAGCTGGGAGTAGATGGAAAAGACAAACAGCTTGCCGGAACGATGGCATATAACAGCGCATGGATGAATATTCCTGAAATCGAATATAAGCTGCAGATTGATGCGAATGAGGTTCGTCTTCAGATCCCATCGGTAGACAGCCATGTGTTTACTTATAAGTATACAGAGGAAAAGCATGGATATCTGACAGAAATAGCCTCTGCGGAAGATCTTCAGGCGATTGATGATGTTCTGAAAATGATTTATTCCAGTGAATCATCGGGCGATATCAAAAATACAGAGTCTGCTGTGAAGCTGATGAACTGGTACCGTTCCCTGAAGGTGGAAAAATCAGATGCAGGGCAGTTTGAAGTGGATGGAAATATCCGGAAGTGCAAGGGATATGCGATTTTGGTGACACGGGAGGATATGAACCGGTTCAGGGAGATTTATCAGGAATATGTCGAGACCGCGATGACAGATCGGCTGCATGCGCTTGGAATGTCCGCAGAGGAATACACGGAGCAGATATTTGCAGATATTCAGGATATGGAGGATGCAACGATCCGGTTTTATGTGTATCAAAAGGAGCTGGCCTGTGTGGAGCTTGAAGCTGCAGGGGATATTTATCAGGTGATTTTCCATGGTGGGGACTATCGGACGCAGAACATGGAGATACTTGTGAACGGTGCTGTAGTATGTACGATCGAAGGAACGCTTGCAGGGGATGAGGAAAGCATTACAGTGGATTTTTCGGGAAACCATGTCGAGGTGACATACAACCGGAGTACAGAAGCTTATGACATTAAATCGGAAAATACTTATGAAAAGATTGAAATGAACGGAATCCTTTCCGTTGGAAGCAAGGAGATCAGACTGACTGTGGATCAGTTTGCCCTGGAGGGAGAGGCGGATTATACCCTAAGTGGGGATATTGCTGTAACTAAGGGGGCGGTCATTGACACAATGAAGGGGGAAGCCTTTGATATTGGAAATGCCAGTGAAGCGGAGTATGATGAGTTATTTGATGATCTGAATCAGTTGCTTTATGGATTATTGGGATACTAAAAGGAAACCGGATGAAAACGTGGATTGCTTTTTTCATAGTGGAATGTAAAAGAACATGGAAGACACTGTTAAAGTCCATAGGAAGCTTTTGCGCCTGCCTGCTTCTGACGGCGGTATTGGTAGCGGCATTCAGCGCGATCATGCAGAATGCACAGGTGTTTCAGAAGGTGAATATTGGCATTGCAATTCCGGAGGGAGAGAGTATCAGCCGTCTGGCAACACAGTATATTTCCTCTATGGACAGTGTCCGTTCGGTCTGTGATTTTTATTATCTGGATGAACAGGAGGCTGTGGAGCAGTTAAAGCAGGGAACCCTTCAGGCGGTAGTTGTGCTGCCTGAGGGCTTTTATCATGATGTGCAGGTAGGGATCAATCCGCCTGCACAGATTTATTTTCCGAAGGATGCTGTGCAGAATACACAGGTATTTGAAGAACTGGTAACGGCAGGAGTATCCTTTTTGCAGACCGCAGAAGCGGGTGTGTATGCGGCATTGGACACGGCTTCTTATTATGGCATCGAATTACAGGGGGCAGGACTCGGTGATACGATCGCTTATCTGTTTGTGAATCAGATGTTGAAAAGAGACAGCGTATATTCTGCCAGAATGCTCTCGTCCATGGGGAATCTATCGGTTGCGGAGTATTATTACGCAGCAGGTCTTGTGATTCTGCTTATGATGTGTGGGATCCAGTTTGGATTTTTATATGGAAAGCGGAACAGATCCGTGGAGGATAAACTGAAAATCTGTGGCGTAGGAAGTATCCGACAGTCCGTCGTTAAGATTCTGGTAATGACAGAGTTTTTGTATGTGACAGGACTCCTGTATTACTTTGCGGGAATTGGCATTGCTATTCGAACCGGGACTTATTTCGTGCTTTATCAAGGGAAAATATGGTATGTCCTGTTACTCTTATGCCTTGGAATAGCGATTTATTTTCAGGTGTTGTATGAGCTTTCAGGCAGCAGCTCACAGGCAGCAGTATTTGTTTTTGCAGTAAATGTAATTACAATCATTGGAGCCGGTGTACTGATTCCGGAGGCTTATCTGGGAAAAGAGGTTGCCGGAATCAGCCGTTTCCTGCCGATGAAGTACTGGAATGTATATGCGGCAGGAATGCTGGAAGGGGAGATATCGAAAGATTCGGTTGCCGGAACAGTATTTTTCCTGCTTATGGGAATGGCAGTCGGAGGGTTTCTTTCCTGGAGAAATGAAAAGAGTGGGTATATTTTATCCGAAATGTCAGAAAGCGTATTAATGCATAAGCACACGACTGCCTCAGTACAGGATCAGAACCGGATTCAGGCTGAACCAAAAACGCAGATGCAGTCTCATAACGATATCCGAGCTCATATGTATGCCCGGGCGGGTAGGTGCGAAAACATAAAAATAGCTCCTAAGGGATTCGTTTATTATAAGCTTCAACTGAAATTATGGCTGAAACACAGAATCTGCTGGCTTCAAATACTGTTTCTGGTACTGCTTCTTCTGGTGATTGGAGGTATCCATATCCCGGATACAAAAAACAGCAGAATCGGACTCGCGGGCGTGACATCCGGTATTACGCAGACCATCGCGGACCGTCTGATGCAAAAGAGGGATGTGTATCAATTTACCACTTATGAAGGCACGGAAGAGCTGGAACAGGCGGTAGAGGCAGGAGAGCTGGAATGCGGATTTGTGTTTGACAAAGAATTTGCAAAGCAATACGAAGAAGGTTCATTTACAGATAGCATTACTTATGTCTATACTCCTTTTACAACGAAGGGGATGGCGGTACGAGAGACTGTATATGGAACTGTTCTGGAGCTTTATGGAGAAAAGCTTTTGCAGCAGAATCAGGAAACAATTGTCGGACAGAGCTCCGAAGAAGCTTCGACAATGCTGGCAGAGAGGTATGAATATTATTTGAACAGTGATGCGATTTTCCATACAGAAGCGATTTATGTGGAAACGGATGCCGGAATGGGGAGTGACTTAAGAAGAGCAGAGTCCGGCTCCGATGGGCAGAATGGAGATGCAGACTGGCTGGAAATCGGGAAACCGAACCACAATCAAAACTACAATCAAAATAGTAATCAAAACCGCAATCAAAACAGAATTGCAGGTCAGCCGGCTGATATGGAAAATTTGATTCGTGGTGTGATTTCCTGCATGATTTTTCTGGCGGTTTATCTGTCGGGAGCGTCCTGTAAGGAAGAGAAAAATCAGCATTTCCTGTCAATATTGGAGAAAGGAAAACGCCACAGCTATGAGTGTGCCGGAATGCTGGCTGCGGTAACACCGATGATGCTTGTCGGGACAGGTTTATCCTGCTTAACCATATTGCAGTCGGAGATGCTGGATGCGGCGAGTGGAGCAGGATTTGTAACCGCAACGGGAATTGGAATGGTAATTGTGACAGAGATTTTGCAGATGCTTCTGCTCATTGTGGTATCCATTTTATTTACTGCGTGTACGATGTGTATATGGAAAAAAGATATGGGAATGTTATCGGCACTTCCTGTACTTATACTGCTGCAGATCATCATCTGCCCGGTAATTTTTGACATGGCAGTGTATGTACCGGCCGTGAAATATATCCGGTATCTCTGCCCTATTGCTTATTATCTTTAAGTGCTTCCTAAAGTTTTCACAAGCAAGCTCCATTATTTTATAAGAACTTGATTTTGGACTATTTTTTCAAGTTTTGTTGCATTATATCCAATTTCGCTATAAGAATTAGCAATGTCTTTGCCACAATGGTTGGATTTTGGACATATATGCTTCGTGCCGCATCCATATGTCCATTTTCGCTATAAGAATTAGCAATCTCTTTGCTGCAATGGTTGGATTTTGGACATATATGCTTCTTGCAGCATCCATATATCCAATTTCGCTATAAGAATTAGCACTCTCTTTGCTATAAAGGTTGGATTTTGGACATATATGCTTCGTGCCGCATCCATATGTCCAATTTCGCTATCATGTTTTCAGTTCTTTTCATTGCAGATAATGAATTTTGGACTATTTTCTTATGAATTGCTCCATTATGTCCATTTTGAAAAGTGCAGCTTGCAATTTTGAGAAAGATCCCTTATGATGAACTTAGACATGCGACTGACGGAAGCAGAGTGATCTGTGTAGGGGCACCTACAGGGAGCATGTGAATAAAGAAGAGCCGACCGTCTGGGCAAACACAGTATCGCATGTGTATGTCCAGATTTTTTATGTAGAGCACTTAGCAAAAGCAAGCCGAAGGCGCAGGTTGACAACGTCCATATTGTCATAATTTGCATGGCTCTGAATAGTTACAAATAAGGAATTAAGAAGGAGGAAGTAAAAATGGAAAAACTGTCACTGGACAGGGAGCTTAAGGAGAATGCCTATCCGGGCAGAGGAATCGTAATTGGAATCTCGCAGGATGGGAAAAAAGCGGTAACAGCATATTTTATCATGGGAAGAAGCAGTAACAGCCGTAACAGAGTGTTTGTGGAACATGAAGATGGAATTCGTACAGAAGCATTTGATCCTTCTAAGCTGGAGGATCCGAGCCTGATTATCTACGCACCGGTTCGTGTACTTGGAGATTATACCATCGTAACGAACGGAGATCAGACCGATACGATTTATGACGGAATGAGAAACGGATTAAATTTTGAACAGGCACTTCGCAGCCGGGAATTTGAGCCGGATGCTCCGAATTATACCCCCAGAATTTCCGGAAGCATGGAATTGAAGGATGGCAAATACCGTTATGCCATGTCTATTCTGAAGAGTGATAACGGTAATCCGGAGTCCTGCAATCGTTTTGCCTTTTATTATAATAATCCGGTTGCCGGTGAGGGACGTTTCATTCATACCTATATGCACGATGGAAATCCGCTGCCGAGCTTTGAAGGCGAGCCGAAGCTGGTAGAAGTGTCTGACGATATTGATGAATACACGAATCTGATCTGGAACAGCCTGAATGAGGAAAACAAGGTTTCTCTGTTTGTGAGATATATTGATATTGCAACCGGTAAGTATGAAACCAGAATTGTAAATAAGAATCAGAAATAATGGTGAAAGAACAGACAGCTGATTAAAACGAAAAATGTGGATCAGAGAACAATCTGAAGATTGAGCTGACATAGGTAAAGAAAGGATATCAGACATGAATGAAATTCAATTAAAGTACGGATGTAATCCGAATCAGAAGCCTTCCAGAATTTATATGGAGGATGGAAGTGACCTTCCGGTTAAAGTTTTAAACGGTAAGCCGGGATATATCAATTTCCTTGATGCATTTAATGGCTGGCAGCTTGTTAAGGAGTTAAAACAGGCAACCGGACTTCCGGCAGCAACCTCCTTTAAACATGTATCTCCGGCAGGAGCAGCCGTAGGACTTCCGCTCACGGAGACCCTTGCTAAAATTTACTGGGTAGATGATCTGGGAGAGCTTTCTCCTCTGGCATGTGCTTATGCAAGAGCACGTGGTGCGGACAGAATGTCTTCCTTTGGCGATTTCATTGCCTTGTCGGATGTCTGTGATGCGGATACGGCTCGCCTGATTAAAAGAGAGGTTTCCGATGGCGTGATTGCACCGGGATATACCGACGAGGCCATGGAGCTTCTGATGCAGAAGAAAAAAGGAAACTATAACATTATTCAGATCGATCCTTCCTATGTTCCGGCCGAGATTGAACGTAAGCAGGTATATGGCATTACCTTTGAACAGGGAAGAAATGAACTTGCAATTAATGATGAGCTGTTCTCGAATATCGTAACGAAGAATAAAGAGCTTCCGGAGGAAGCGGTTATGGATATGAAAATTGCCATGATTACCTTAAAGTATACACAGTCCAATTCCGTGTGTTATGTTAAGGGCGGACAGGCAATCGGTATCGGGGCAGGACAGCAGTCCAGAGTGCATTGTACCCGTCTTGCAGGACAAAAGGCCGATAACTGGTATCTGCGCCAGGCACCGCAGGTGCTTGATCTTCAGTTCGTAGATTCCTTAGGACGCGCAGACCGTGACAATACGATCGATGTTTATATCGGAGAGGAATATGAAGATGTGCTTCGAGAGGGCGAATGGCAGAAGCGCTTTAAGGTAAAGCCTCCGGTATTTACCAGAGAAGAAAAGAGAGCATGGCTTGACGGAAACAGGAATGTAACCATTGGTTCTGATGCGTTCTTCCCGTTCGCAGATAATATTGAGAGAGCCTATAAAAGCGGCGTGAAATACATCGCTCAGCCCGGCGGTTCTGTTCGTGACGATCTTGTGATTGAGTGCTGTGACAAGTATGATATGGTGATGGCATTTACCGGAATCCGGCTGTTCCATCACTAAAAAGGTAAAAGCAGTTATATAGTTATAAGCAGGCGATACTCGGTTTTTATACTGAGTATCGCCTGCTTTTATAATTAGAAGTAAAAGCTCAAATGGCTCAACTTTTTGAAGAAATGCTTTATAATTTGCAGAATAATCTGAAGAAGATTATAAAAAGTTCGTTGAAAAAAATGTTGTTCAAACACAAAAGTTCCTTGTATTTTTTGCGATCAAGGATCATACTATACTTATCAGAGTAACGGAGGTATATGTATGTACCGAATGGCGATCGAAAAACTATTAAAATGGAAACAGTGTAAACACCGTAAACCTTTAATTATTGAGGGGGCGCGTCAGGTTGGTAAGACCTGGTTGATGAAAGAGTTTGGCAGACAGGCATATTCAGATACGGTTTATATCAATTTTGATTCCAACTCGAGGATGGCAGAATTATTTGCTTCTGATCTGGACACAGACCGGCTGATTATGGGATTGGAACTGTATGTGGGACATAAGATTGATCCTGATAATGCTTTGCTGATTTTTGATGAAGTGCAGGAAGTTCCCAGAGCATTATCAGCTCTTAAATATTTCAATGAAAATGCGCCACAGTATCATATTGTATGCGCAGGCTCCCTGCTTGGGATTGCTTTGCATCAGGGAACCTCTTTTCCTGTCGGCAAGGTGGACTTCTTAAAGCTTTATCCGCTTTCTTTCAAGGAGTTTTTGATGGCGTCCGGCAAAGAACAATTTGCCAAACTGCTTGATCAGCGGGATTTCCAAATGATAACCAGCTTTAAACAGACATATATTGATGCTTTAAAACACTATTATTTTGTTGGTGGTATGCCGGAGGCAGTGCAAAGCTTTGTAGAGAATAAAGATTTTAATGAGGTTCGTGAAATTCAAAAGCGAATTCTTGCTGCCTATGAACAGGATTTTTCCAAGCATGCCCCAAACGAAATTGTACCAAGAATCCGTATGCTGTGGAACAGCATACCTTCCCAGCTGGCGAAAGAAAATAAGAAGTTTATCTATGGTCTTATCCGTGAGGGCGCCCGGGCAAAGGATTATGAAACTGCGCTTATGTGGCTTAGTGATTGCGGACTTGTTCATAAAATTGGTCGTGTCAATGGTGTGGGACTGCCTTTGCGGGCGTATGAGGATTTGAAGGCGTTTAAGCTGTTTGTGGTGGATGTTGGACTTCTGGGATGTATGGCCGGATTACGTCAGCGTACACTGCTTGATGGTAACGATCTTTTTGCTGAATTCAAGGGAGCCCTTACGGAACAGTATGTCTGCCAGCAATTAAAAACAATTGAGGAGTTGAATATTTATTACTATACAAATGACAGAGGATCCTGTGAAATTGATTTTGTTGTTGATACTGGTGAGAGAATTGTTCCGGTTGAAGTAAAAGCAGAGATAAATCTTAGAGCTAAAAGTCTGAAGACTTATCAGGAAAAATTTACACCTGAGGTTTCAGTCCGAACCTCTATGGCTGACTACAAAAGGCAGGAGTGGCTTGTTAACCTGCCATTGTATGCCATAGATCAAATTAACGGGATATAAGAAAAGCCGGTTCAAAATGATTTTGCATCGCAATTGTGAGGGTACTGGTCAGTTGCGGAGGTGTTATGAATAACGAAAATAGAAACAGAGAGACGGGGATATGATATTCCGTCTCTCTGGAAAAAATCCTGCTATATGCTGTTTTTATTTCCTTTTTCTTTGAACAGATCGAATATACAAAGCATTTCAAAAAACTGCTTTTTGCATAGTCGGCTTTTACTCTGGCAACATTAGAGATCTTCTCTATTACAGCAGTTTCCATACAATCATTCCTTCCGGTAAGTTTTGCTATTTACCAGGGATATTGTCCCTGCTTGCTATAGGGAAGAAGTTTACCGTTCCATGTAATAATTACCCGGTCTCCGTGAGGATCCTTCTGAATATCTACATCAATGCCGCTCATAATGGCATTGCAATTATTGAATGTCAACAAAAAAATTTTGTAGTAGGATTGACAGACTCTGAACAGTTAATTATTCACCATAGGTTTCTTTTGCTTTTCGATATTCCTTAGACCAGTCAAGACTGCGATATTTTTCGGCTCTCGGATCAGTTTTAATAAAGTGCATTAATTCATCCAACATTTTCTTCGGCCATACACCAACATCAATTTCAGCTGTTGTATAGATATGTTTCTCCAGCATATCAAAACCGAAAATATCTTTTACATGTGGCTTTTTGGACTGTGCCAGAATGTATTTTACGAGATGAGCGGGAATAAATAAAACGCCGCCTTTGTAGCCGTATACGATATCACCCGGTAAACAGACGGCTGCTCCGATTCGAACAGGTGCGTTATAGCTTGTCATGACAAAATCCTTAATCGGTGTGGGATCGTTGCCTCTATAATAAAGCTGAATATTGTCGATTTTGTTGATCTGCTCAATATCACGGATGCCGCCCCAGATAACAGCACCACCGGTTTTGGTATTGGTTGAAATGGCGGTGGATAAATTTCCACCGACAAAGGTTCCTTCATATACTTTGTCGTACATATCGACAACAGCCACATCACCATCGACCAGTTTATCGACTACCCATAAATTATGTGTACCTTTGCGTCCTTCTGAATGTCCGATTTCTTCTACCACATCAAACAGATCCGGACGTGATGGAATATAAGCTGCAGTGACAGCTCTTCCGATCAGCTTTCGATCGTCTTCGTGGATCTGCATCAGGTGCGATTCAAACTGATTCTTATAATCGTTTTCCCAAAGAGATTCCCAGATCTGCTCCTGTGTCAGTTTCTTCAATTCTGCAATATCCTCATCGGAAACTTTGGGGCGTCCATCCTCAAAACGTTCTCCTTTCCACAATGGTGTTAATTGAAGGATGTCTTCTTTTACATTGAAATGCATATACTCACCTTCCTCCTGATATTTGAATGAAATATATAGTGTATTTGATAAATACAACATAATGCATACGTGAACAAAATGCAATATATAATAATGCACTTTCGATAATGATTAGCAAATTGGATAAAAACAGCTAATCAATATGTACATAATTGCTAAAAACATTAAAAACATTAAATTAAAATTGACATTTTATATAGCAAGAGTATAAAATCATAATCAAGAAAAGAAAGTGCAATGAATAATGCAAATGCACTATAGAACAGAATTATACCAAATCATAATAGCAAATCCTTAATGGTATAGCTGGTCACTGATGTGGTCAGCTATACCATTATAAAGAAGAATATGGGAGGTTACTTCTATGAAAGAGGAAAGAGAAATATTAAACAATGTAAACACGAATTCCATTCCTTCAGAATTGAAAATTACCGATATCCGGTTCGCAGATATTTGGCATGCACCCATGCAGTGCATTTTAGTGAAAGTATATACCAATCAGGGACTTGTTGGTTATGGTGAAGTGCGTGACTTTGCTGATAAGCGGTATGCAGCCATGTTAAAGAGCCGTTTGATTGGTGAAAATCCCTGTAATGTAGACCGTATTTTCCGGAAAATCAAACAATTCGGCGGACAGTCAAGACAGGGAGGCGGAGTATCCGGTATTGAGGTGGCACTGTGGGATCTTGCTGGGAAAGCGTATGGTGTACCGGTCTACCAGCTTCTTGGAGGTAAATTCAGAGACGAAATCCGTCTTTACTGTGATACGGACGTGGATGGAAAACCGGACGGCAAAAAGATGGGTGAAGCATTGAAAAAACGCCGTGAAAAGGGATTTACCATGTTGAAAATGGACCTGGGAATTGACCTTTTATATGATATACCGGGAGCACTGAGCGGACCGCTTGGCTTTATAGAAGAACTGGCTGCAGCAGGAGAAAAACATGAGCATATGGTTGGCGATATGGAAACGAGACTGAAAGCGCATGCAGCAAAAGAGATTACCTGTGTAGAACATTGCAGAACGGGAATTCAGATTACACCTAAGGGAATGGATTTCCTGGAAAACTATGTAAAAGAGGCAAGAGAAATTGTTGGATATGACATTCCGCTGGCAGTAGACCATATTGGGCATGTGGGACTGACTGAATGTATCAAGCTGGGCCGGATGTTGGAAAAATACAATATCGCATGGATGGAAGATGCACTTCCATGGCAGTATACCGATCAGTATGCTATTCTCAGAAGATCTGTAAATGTGCCAATTGCCACAGGCGAAGATATTTATCTGAAGGAAAACTTCAAACCTCTTCTGGAGAGCGGCGGTGTGTCCCTGATTCATCCGGATGTGCTTACATCGGGAGGAATTCTGGAAAATAAGAAGATTGGTGACCTGGCTCAGGAATATGGAGTCGGAATGGTAGTACATATGGCAGAAACACCGGTTGCATGTATGGCTGCAGTGCATAGCGTTGCAGCAACGGAAAATGTTATGGCATTGGAGTTCCACTCAAATGATATTCCATGGTGGCAGGATTTGGTAGAATGCTCCTTTAAACCGATTGTGGATCATGGATTTATTAAAGTTCCGGATGCACCCGGACTTGGTATTGAGGCTTTAAATGATGATGTGATTAAAGAACATATGGAAGAAGATAAGATTCCGGGATTGTGGGAATCTACAGATGAATGGAACAATACATTTGCACATGATCGTTTGTGGAGCTAGCAGAAAGGAGAAGGTATGGAAATAGGTTTTGCTTTTTTTCATCCGGTACATGAGATTGTTCAACATCATGCAATGCAATTGGGAGTCAGACATGCAGTTACAAACGGAAGTTGGGCAGGATGTAATTCTTATGCAAAGGAATGGGATTATATGCCGCTTCTCAAAACAAAGCTGTCTATGAATGAGTTTGATATGGAATTTGACGTTCTGGAGGGCGTAAATTTCATTGATGCAGCAAAACTGGGTACAAGTGAAAAAGAGGAAGCGATTTCCCATTTCATTACGCTGTTGGAAAACTGCTCGAAGCTTGGAATTAAAACCATATGCTATAACTGGATGCCGGTGTGGGGCTGGTTCCGCTCAAGACAGAATATGGAATTAAAAGGTGGCGCAACGGTCACGGAGTTTATTCGTAGTGATATTCCAACAAAACCGCTTACAGAATTTGGCTATGTTTCCAAGGATCAGCTTTGGACAAACCTGGAATATTTCCTGAAAAAAGTAGTTCCCTATGCTGAGAAATATAAAATTCAGCTTGCGCTGCATCCGGATGATCCTCCGGTTGACAATATCGGAGGAATTGATCGAATTCTGACCAGCGCGGATGCCATGCAGCAGGTGATAGATCTGGTACCGAGCGAATACAACGGAATTACGATGTGCCAGGGCTGCTTCGCAGCAATGGGAGAAGACATCCCGGCAGTGATCCATAAATTCGGAGAACAGAAGAAGATTTTTTTCGCCCATTTCAGGGATATTAATGGAAATATCAACCGGTTTAATGAGGAATTTCATCATACGGGAATGACCGATATGTACCGTGCCATGAAAGCGTACTACGAAACGGATTTTCATGGTGTGATCAGACCGGATCATGTTCCGACAATGTATGATGACAAGGTAAATGAACAGGGATATGGGATTAATGGCAATCTGTTTGCAACAGGATATATGATGGGTATGATGGAAGCAATTGAGAAAGAGCTTCCATCATAAAGATCCTATCTTCCTTTTTGTGAAGAACGGCGGTAAATTGGGGTGCTGGAAATTGTTATTGTTTCAAATGGGGCGTCGGGATGATTCATTCGCCATATGAGCTGTTGAACCATCCGGCGTCCTAAAACGAAAGCATTGCAGTCCACTGTCGTAAAAAATGGTGAAAACGCATCAAATTCGTCATTATCAAAACCGGTTATGGCAACGTCATCAGGAATTTTAAGACCACGTTCCATTAATAGACTGGAGATACGAAAAGCAGAGTCATCGTTTGCACAGACAATGGCTTCCGGAATATCCGGATAGGAATCCAGGGCAGCCCGGAAAGAGATGGATTTATCCATATAAGGAGATGAAGTTATAACATATTCAGGTAATACAGGTAGATTGGACAGCTTCATTGCAGCACAGAATCCTTCATATCGATCGTAAAAGGTTTCTGCATTAATATAGTAAGGGCACATAAAGCCAATTTTGCGATAGCCCTGATTGATAAGAGATAAGGTGAGCTGCATGATGCTGCGGCGTCCTTCACTTTTGATTACATCGCCAAGAACAGCATCCTGTTGGGTGAAATCCATACAATCAAGAAAGATACCAATTTTATCAGAGCCTAATAACATACGATTGTAGTCTTCTCCAAATTTGTGAAGGAAAATACAGGCATCAATGCTGCTGGTGTAGCCGGTCGGTAATTGCCGGAAGGCAATATTTTCTTCTGTTACGGTAGAAATATTAACCATACAGTTATGCAGAACGGCCTCTTCGGAAATGCCGTTAATGATCCGATCCCAATATGCAGTCTGATCGGCCCGGCGAAGAACTAATATGCGGAGAGGACGTTCGGGATTGGCGGAAGCCTCTGCCTGTGAGGATAATTTGGTATAGCCGACCGAGAGAGCATAAGAAATGATTTTCTGCCTCGTTTCAGCGGCAACCTTGGGATCTCCGTTAAAAGCCATGGAAACCGTATTGCGTGACAAACCCAGATCTTCTGCTATTTTTTTAATAGTAACTTGAGACATAAAACCCCCATATAATTGTTATTTTGAAAACGTATTGCACAAAACAATGGTGCGAATGACATATTTTATTATAGCATAACTTATGGGTATTTTCAATGAATTTTACGAATTTTCAATTATAAATATAAGGAGATATTATGAACGCTTTACTGAAAAGACTATCAAAAATAGGAATTGTACCAGTTGTCACAATTCATAATGCGGATTTGGCAGAAAATCTGGCACAGGCGCTTTGCAAAGGCGGACTTCCGTGTGCAGAAATTACGTTCCGGACAGAGGCGGCAGCAGAAGCCATTAAGCGGATTATTGCAAAGTATCCGGATATGTGCGTAGGTGCCGGAACGGTACTGACTATACAACAGGTGGATGCAGCAGTAGAGGCTGGTGCTAAATTTATTGTAAGTCCCGGACTGAATCCGAAAATTGTGCATTATTGTCAGGAAAAGGGAGTGTTGATGATTCCGGGCACTTCCTGTCCGAGTGATCTGGAGACGGCACTGGAACTGGGACTTGATACGGTGAAATTTTTCCCGGCAGAGCAATCGGGTGGAATTGCGAAAATTAAGGCGATGAGTGCACCATATGGGAATCTTAAGTTTATGCCGACAGGAGGCATCAATGCAGAAAACTTAAATTCCTATTTAAGCAATCCAAAGATCATTGCCTGTGGCGGTTCCTGGATGGTTCCGACCTCCCTGGTGGATGCGGAAAACTGGGAAGAGATTGCGAGACTGACGAAAGAGGCAGTCCGAACGATGCTTGGATTGGAGCTTCGCCATATTGGAATCAATGCAGAAAACGAAGACCAGGCGGTGAAGATTGCGGAACGTTTTGCATTATTATTTGGCAGTGAAGTAAAGGGCGGTAACAGCTCTATATTTGCCGGCAAGGAAATTGAAGTGATGAAGAAGCCGTATCTGGGTACAAATGGACATATTGCGATTGCTGTTAATTCTGTCGAGAGAGCGGTGCGGTATCTCGAAGAACATCTGGGCTTTACCTTTGATGAAGATACGGCAAAATATGATGATAAGAAGAACATAAAGGCAATTTATTTGAATGAAGAGATTGGTGGTTTTGCAATTCATCTGATGCAGAAATAGGAGGAAAACATATGGCGAAGGTTATTACAATGGGGGAGATTATGCTGAGATTGTCCACTCCTTCACATGAACGGTTTATTCAGGCAGACAATTTTGACGTAAACTATGGAGGCGGAGAAGCCAATGTGGCCGTATCACTGGCAGGCTTCGGACATGATGCGCAGTTTGTGACGGCTGTTCCGGACAATGAAATCGGGGAATGTGCTTTGGCCGCGCTTCGCAAATATCAGGTTGGAACAAAGTATGTGGCAAAGGAAGGAGAACGTCTTGGAATTTATTTCCTGGAATCCGGATCGTCGGTGCGACCGTCCAAGGTGATTTATGACAGGACTCATTCCTCTATTTCAACAGTGAGGCCGGAAGCTTTTGATTTTGATCAGATTTTTGAAGGAGTGGACTGGTTTCACTTTACCGGAATTACACCGGCTATATCCGACAGTGCGGCAGAATTAACGGAAGCAGTTTTGAAAAAAGCAAAAGAGCATGGAGTCAAGGTATCGGTTGATCTGAATTTCCGCAAGAAACTTTGGACATCCGAAAAGGCGCAGCAGGTGATGACCCGGTTGATGAAATATGTGGATGTCTGTATTGGAAATGAGGAAGATGCCAATCTAGTATTGGGATTTAAGCCGGAAGGAAGCGATGTGACAAGTGGTAACTTAAAGCTGTCCGGATATCAGTCCATCTTTGAGCAGATGACACAAAAATTTGGTTTTGAATACTGCGTGTCTTCGCTGCGTGTGAGCCGTTCTGCTTCGGATAATGGCTGGTCGGCATGTATTTATTCGGGAAAAACAGGAGAATTCTATCATTCCAGGGAATATTCAATTACACCTATCGTAGATCGTGTCGGGGGCGGAGATTCCTTTGCAGCAGGAGTGATCTGTGGCCTGCTGGATGGAAAAGACTTTAAGGAGGCACTGGAATTTGGTGTTGCAGCGTCTGCCCTGAAGCATACCATACCGGGAGATGTGAATCTGGTGACCCGGAAAGAGGTTGAAACGCTGGCAGGAGGAGATGCATCCGGCCGCGTACAGCGATAAATGAATATTGGATGGCAGATCTATAGGAATATGCTTAACGGAAATGGCAGTTTTTTGTGGCGATGACACAAAAAAAACTGCCATTTTTAGATGCAGAAATGTGGAGAGTGAGATATGACAGCCTTATAATAAAATTACTTTAATGATAGAAATGATAAGGAGGTACTTATGAAAAACAAGCAATCTATAAAATTAAAGTTAAAAAAGCAGTTAATATGGTATTCATTTATTATCGTGAGCATTATTACCTTGGTGGTATTAACCTATATCCCCATGTTAACTGCCATTAAGTACAGTTTTTATGATGTTCAGGTTTTGGGTTTTGGAGACAGTAAATTTGTCGGTTTCCAAAATTATCATAAAATTATGAATAATTCCAATTTTCTAAAAGCAGTAGGTAATACGTTCCTGCTTGCAGTAATGGGATTAATCTCTATTCCGATAGGATTTATTTTAGCCTCGTTGATCAACAATGTTGGAAAAGGAAAATGGCAAGGCTTTTTCAGAGTAGGATTTTATTTCCCCAATATTATTACGGGAGTTAGTGTTGTTCTTATTTTCCAGGTAGTATTAAAAGCGAATGATGGATTATTAAATAATGCATTATCTGCTATTTGCGGACATCCGGTAACGATCGGATGGCTTTCAGATTCCGGTTACTCAAGATTCGGTGCAACAATTCTTCACTTATGGGGAAATCTTGGCTACTGCATGCTGATGAATCTTGCCAGCTTACAATCGATTCCAACAGAAGTATATGAAGCAGCGGAAGTGGATGGAGCAAACGCTTTTAAACAATGGTGGTATATCACAATACCTCAGATGACACCTTGTTTTTCATTTTTGTTTATAACTGCTATTATTGGCGGCCTTGCACGATTTACAGATTTGTTTATTATTGGAGGAAATTCATCCGCCGGAAGACCTGGTGGAACGTTATTAACCATTCTGATGTACATTTATCAGTTTAGTTTTGAAACGCCTCAATACGGTATTGCATGTGCTGGAGCAATGATTTTATTCATTCTCACATTTTCAATTACTTTGGTGAATCTGAAAATGACAGGATTTTTTAAGAAAAATGCGTAAGGAGAAAATACAATGAAAGCAAAAAAAATAAGAAGAGTAATATTGATAACAGTATTATTGGTATGGTTGGTTATTGTATTAATCCCATTAGTGTGGGCGGTTGTGCTGTCTTTTGACAGGAAAGCGGTAACGGCACTTCCGGAATTTTCACTGATACCACATGAGTTTACTTTATTTAATTATGAAATAGCATTTACTACGATACCATTGGTGCGATATTATTTAAATACGATTTTTGTTACGGTATGTCATACGGCCATTGCTGTATTTTTCGCACTTTGCTGTGGATACGCTTTTTCCAAAGGAAAGTTTGTTGGAAAAAAGTTCTGGTTCCTGTTTATGCTTGCGGTTATGATGATCCCGTTTGAATCCAGAATGGTGCCATTGTATATGCAGTATAAAAGCTGGGGAATGCTGGATACCTATTTACCATTATTACTTGGTGCCTGTGCTTATGTTTATGGTATTTATTTTGCAAAGCAGAATATTGATGGAATTCCGGATTCACTTAGAGAATCCGCATACATTGATGGTGCAAATGAGTGGATTATATTTTTCAAGATTATTATACCTTTATCCAAACCATTAATTGCTACCCTAAGCATTTTACAGGTATTAAGTAATTGGAATAGTTATCTCTGGCCGTTAGTGGTAATCCGGTCCGCAAATAAACAGTTGATTTCGGTAGGAGTTTCCGTATTTAATTCCCAGCAGGATGCGATTTACTATGGACCGAGAATGGCTGTTGCGGTAATCAGTGCAATACCGCTGAGTATTATGTTTTTATTCCTCCAGAAATACATTGTACAGAGTGTTGCGGTTAGTGGAATAAAGCAATAATTAATAAGTAAAGGAGTCAGATTATGGACTGGTGGACAAATAAGCGTTTTCGAATGATCCAAAATAATTTGAGAGATATTGATGCCTGCATGGATATTAATAAGTATGTAGATACCTTAAAGCAGTTTCATGCGAATGCCTGTATGGTTGGTTGTGGGGGTATAACAGCATTTTATCCAACGAATCTTGATTTCCAGAAGAGAAGTAATTATCTTAGAAATGATTTTTTTGGTATGCTGTTAAAAAAATGTCATGAAAACGATATACGTGTAATTGCCAGATTTGACTTCAGTAAAACCAATATAGAATTTCTTTCCGGGCATCCGGAATGGTTTTCGGTATCTGTGGAGGGAAATTCTGTATTGTTTAATGATACAGCAGCAACATGTGTTAACGGACCTTATCAACAGGAAAAATCTCTGTTGATTCTGGAAGAAGTATTGGAAAAATATCCGGTAGACGGTGTGTTTTTCAATATGTTTGGTTATCAGACCAGGGACTACAATAACCATTATGTGGGAATTTGCCAGTGCGAGCATTGTAAAAAAAGATTCCATGAATATTCCGGGACTACATTACCGACGGAAGAAAATCCGGAAGATCCGGTCTTTAGAAAATACCAGGAATTTAAAAAATATACAACGGAAGATCTGTTAAACAAAATCTATCAAAAGGTGAAATCTATCCGACCGGAGACTGCAGTCTGCACGTATAGCAATAAAATTGTAGATCTGGTCCGTAATGAATCCAATTCTGCGGTTGACAGACCGCTTCCCTTCTGGCAGATGGCAAGTGAAGACAATGTGTCGGTTATAAGAGGAACCTATGAAAACCGATTTTCCAGTAACTGTGTGATTAATGCGGTAGATATCTTTTACCGGTTTATGGGGGTGTCTCCATGGCTGAACAAATTAAGATTGTATGGGGACATGGCAGCAGGAGGAAATTTGGACTGGTGCATAATCGGTGGATTTGAAACCTATCCGGATCAGGAAAATTTTGAGGGCGTAAAAGATATTTTTTCTTTTCATGAGAGATACGAAAACTTATTTAACAATCTGAAATCCTTAGCCGGTATTTTGCTAGTGAAGCCTTATGGTAATGCTGAGGCGGAAAAAGAATATCGCGGCATTTTTAAATCCTTAAAAGAAGAGCATCTGTTATTTGACGTCGTAGACGGCAGGGAAGAAGAGCGCCTTAAAGACATTGTGGATAAATACGAAATGGTTGTTTTTGCCGGGAAGGAGAAGCTTTCGGATAAATGCAGAAATAAAATTCAACAGGCAAAAGGTAAGATTATTGCAACCGGTTTGTCCTTTGAAAACGATGTAACTACTTTGAAAGAAATTTTTGGTATTGCTCTTGGAGAAGAAGAAAGCAAAAGAGGAGGATATCTTTTAACGGAACCTAAAGAGATTTTTCGGGATTTTCAATTAAGAAACTGGGTATATTTGGATAAGAAATTCAGGAAAATACAACCTTTATCTGAGGGGGAAGGATATTTACCCCAGATTCTCCCAAGCATGTACGGCCCACCGGAAAGATGCTTTGGACATGCATATACAGATAATTGCAGTATTTTTATACGGGATAACAAAGCGGCATATTTTTCCTGGATGCCAGGAAACTTATATGAATCACACGGATATGAAGACTTCAAAAAGATAGTTATCAGTATATGTAAGAATAAATTCCATATAAAATCCATTTTTGAAACAGATGCACCGGAGTGCATTGAAATCTTTATGGACAGATGTGGGGAAAAGGAATATTTATTACAGATTATGAATTATTCAGGATGTAATGGAAATATATTTCGAAAGCCTCTTCCTGTGGAATTCAGTATTGTTTTCTCTCAAAGCGGAATTCAGGATGTATATGAACTTGGCATGAATGGGAAAAAGAAAATAAATTACAATGGAAAATTAAATATAAAATGCAATGATGTTTATAAGGCATATTTGGTAAGGGAGTGAAAGCAGGAAAATGAAAAATGTCCCCTGGTATAAAAGAACACATATCTGGTGTCAGGTGAATTTGACGGAGAATGATCCTGCAGAATGTGATCCGGAATTTTATAAAGAATATTGGAAGGCAACAGGCACGGAAGGCGTAGTTATTAATTGCGGAGGAATTGTTACATATTACAAAAGCGATTTCCCTTATCTGTATCGTGCCAAAACACTTGGAGATACAGATTATTTCGGACGTTGGAATCAGGCAGCCAGAAATGCAGGGCTGACGGTGATTGCAAGAATGGATATCAATGCTACATTCAAAGAACTGTATGATGTTCATCCGGACTGGTATTGCAGAGATATACAGGGGCATCCGATTCTGAGTCAGGGGCGTTATGTATCCTGTGTAAACGGAGGATATTATAAAGAATTGATACCGGCTGTTTTCCGGGAAGTCATTGATAAGTATCATCCGGATGGTTTTGCGGATAACAGTTGGGCAGGCAGCGGGATGAAAATGATTTGCTATTGCGATAACTGCAAAACGCTTTTTATGAAGGAAACAGGAAATGAATTACCGTCCAGTGCTGATTGGAACGATCCGATTTACAGAAAATGGGTGAGATGGAATTACAATATTCGTGTAGAGAACTGGAAAATGTTTAATCGGATTACAGAAAAATATGGTGGATCCGATTGCAAATGGATGGGAATGATCAATGCTGACCCGTTTAATACGGGAGGCAGATTCTATGATATCAAAAGACTGATCCGCAATGCAGAATATATTTTTTGCGATCATCAGTCCAGAGATCAGCAGTGTGGATTTGAACAGAATGCCCTGAATGGAAATTTGTTAAGGTTAGCGGATGAAGAAAATGTGATCGTTGCAGAAAGCATGGCCCATTACTATAAAGGAGAGAGAACGTTCCGATTATCTGCTGCTTCCAGACAGGAGGTCAGAACGTGGATGATGGAAGGAATTGCAGGACAGATTTCTCCATGGTGTCATTTTGTTGGAGGCGTAACCAGAGATTCCAGGAGATTTCACCTTTCAAACGATATTCTGCCCTGGATTGCAGATAACAGGAAATATTTATATGAAAGAGAAAATATGGCACAGATTGGCGTCCTTTGGAATCAGGAGAGCAGTATTTATTATGGAAGGGATCTTTCGGATAAGAAGGTGGGCTCCTGCTTCCGGGGTATTACACAAATGTTGTCGAGAGCAGGTCTTCCATTTATGCCGGTACATACGGATGACCTCGCAAAATATAAGGACAGGTTGTCTTTATTGATCATTCCCAATGTAGCAATTATGGAAGAAGAACAGGAACAGGCTGTAATTGATTTTGTGCAGGCAGGTGGAAATCTTATTCTTACGGATGAAACAGGTTTGTATGATCAGGATGGAGAATGGAAGGGACCTGGAAGACTGTATCAGTATTTGAATTTAAAGCCGAAAAAAGAAAAGACGGGATCCGGCTATACCGGAAAAGAAGACTGGCATACAAGTGATTCCCACAATTACCTGAAGCTGATAAACAAAGAGCATGAAATTTTCCGTTTTCTGGAAGGAGAGCAGGTTCTGGCTTTTGGAGGAGAGATAAACGAAGTTGATATTCCTGATACTGATTGGGAAAAGTTAGCGAAGTTTATTCCGGAATTTCCGATATATCCGCCGGAATTTGCATGGGTCAGAGACGAAAGCAATACGGGAAGTATTTATTGTAAGGAAGAAAATGATACAAGAATCGTTTATCTTCCGGCGGATCTTGACAGGTGCTACGGATTGTTTCATAATCCGGATCACAAAAAATTATTGGCAAATATCGTGAAATGGACATTGAACGATAAACTAATGTATTGGTGTGAAGCGGATGGACACGTAAACATAAATATATATCAGACAGAAAAAGAAATTGTAGTTCATCTCGTTAATCTTGCAGGAGAGGAAGTTCCTGTAGGGGCATTGGAAAAAATAATTCCACTTCATCAGACAAAAGTAAAGATTAAAGGAAAAGTGAATGTGCAGACGGCAAAAGGGATTTACTCGGGCAGGGAGTATCATATAGAAAAAGATGCAGATACATTTGTGATAACTTTGCCGGTTCTGGAAGAACAGGAAGTTCTTGTTTTACAATAAAGTGGAAATGGAGAAAAAAGTGTGCGAGACGATGCAATCCAAATTATAAACAAAACAATATCTGATGTTTTGCCCGATAAAATTGTGAAGGAGGCAATACAGCAGCTTGACCTGAAAGGTGCAGTCTATGTTGTTGCGATTGGAAAGGCAGCCTGGATTATGGCACATACGGCTTCGCAGATCTTAAATGATCAGATAAAAGAGGGGATCATTGTAACCAAGTATGATCATTCACGGGGCGAAATCAATAAATTTGAGATCATAGAGTCGGGACATCCGATTCCGGATGAAAATTCTGTTCTGGGCGCCAGAAAGATTATTGAAATGTTTGATAGAATTCCACAGACTGCAACCGTATTAATGTTGATATCGGGTGGCGGCTCATCGCTGGTAGAATTATGTATGCCGGGCATTACACTGAATGACATTCAGGATGTTACGGAACAGATGCTGAGATGTGGTGCAAATATTTTAGAAATTAATGTGCTACGAAAAAAGCTTTCGGCAATTAAAGGTGGAAAATTGTCGGGATACTTAAAGGGACAAAAACAGTATTCCATTATTTTATCTGATATTATTGGAGATCGTGATGACATGATTGCATCAGGTCTTACTTATCCGGACAAATTTACAAGAAAAGATGTTGAAACAATTATAAACAAATATCAGTTGAAATTGCCTGAAGCGGTCATGCAGATCATCCGGAATTGTAAACCGGTAGAGACGGTTGCAGTTGAAAATCATGTCATCGGAAGTGTTGATGAACTGTGCAGAGCAGCAGCCAGACATGCAGAAGAACTGGGATATTGTCCGCATATCGTATCTACTTCTTTACAATGTGAAGCCTGCGAGGCGAGCAGGTGGATCATCGAAGAATGTGCTGAAAAATTTGTGCGGCCTTGTGCAATTATTGCGGGTGGAGAAACCGTAGTGATTGTTAAGGGAGATGGGCTGGGAGGAAGGAACCAGGAAATCGCTTTGAGCGGAGCAAAATATTTATCAGGTCAAAAAGACGTGCTGTTATTTTCTATTGGTTCCGATGGAACGGACGGACCAACAGATGCAGCAGGTGGAATCGTGGATGGTGATTCTTTAGGTAAACTGGAATTTCAGGGGATTGATGTGGATCAGGTATTGCAGAAAAACGATTCTTATCATGCATTGGAAAAGATAGACGGGTTAATTAAAACCGGTGCAACAGGAACAAATGTAAATGATATTACCGTGTTATTGAAACGATGATACAATAATGGTTATATCTCAAAATCTGCGGCTAAGAAGAGGAGAAAGCTTAATGATAGATCCAATGTTAGCGAATAGTTTTATAAAGAGAATTGCGCAATACACAGAGTACAATATTAATATTATGGATGAAAGAGGAATTATTATTGCCAGTAAAAATCCAACACGTGTCGGAACTTTCCATGAAGTTGCAATGAAAATTATGAAGGGCAGCCAGGATGTAATTATTGTTAATGAGGAAAACTTCGGGTATGGTGTCAAAAAAGGCGTTAATATGGCAATTTATTATAAAAACCATAAGGAAGGAGTCCTTGGAATTACAGGAGATCCGGATGAAATAGGACAAATTGCATTGATTGTAAAACTTTCTGTAGAGGTGATGCTTGAGCGGGAACTACTTAAATTGGAAAAGTTCCAGAGGAGAAGCCTGAAGGAACAGTTTTTGATTAATATTATTAACAGTGATGACATCCATATGGAGGATTTGAAACGATATACAGTGCCCTTGAAACTAAAAGAAAATGTACTGCGAATTCCGATACTGATTCATATTGATGCGGAGAACAGTATCAAGGTATGTGAAAAGATCATGGACCTGTTAAGAAACGGTCAAAGCTATTCTTCACAGGACTTAAGCAGTATCGTCAGTGAGAATGAAGTCCTGTTATACAAATATCTGGCAGATAGGTCAGATATTATGCAGCAGTATAAATATGTGGTGGCGGATGCCATCAGTATGATTCTGCGATATCTCCGGAATAGCGATTGCGAATTTGCTATTTATATTGGTAGTTTTAAAAATGATTTCCGGAGTTACAAATCCGGATATCAGCAATGTCTCTGGTTAAAAAAACAGATTGGAGATAACGGAAGCTTTTATTTTTATGATTACAGTAATGATTACTTTTTGGAACATATTCCGGTAAAAGAATTTGAGGATTCTTTTGCCGGAATTGAGTGTATTATGACGGAAAAACAAATTGAAAGTTTTAAAGAGGTAATGGGAGCCTTACAGAAGGCAAATTATAATTTATCGGCAGCTGGAGAAATGATGCATGTGCATAAAAATACTTTGTCTTATCGTCTGGATAAGCTAAGGGAACTGTTGCACCTTGATCCATTGGGAAACAGCAAAGACAGAGAATTTTGTAATTATTTTTATTACTATTTAAGGATTAAAAAATAAAAATTGTTCTGACAACACAAAAATTCATTTTAAGTTTGTCGTTTGAAATGTGTAAAAATCCCAAACGCGCAAGTATAATGAACTTACTTCATTAAACAACACGAAAGGGAGGTTACAAAATGAAATTTAAAAAATTATTATCATTAGTAATGGGCATTTCTCTGGCTGTAGCAACATTGGCTGGATGCGGAAATACAGGTGCAGCAGAGAATGGACAAAGCGGACAGACCGAGGTGCAGGAAGAGGCTTCCGCAGAAACGACAGAAGAAGCAACATCTGAAGAAAGCACTACAGAGGAAGCTACAGAAACGGCGGAAGTTAATACAGAACTGTCCGGAACACTGAAGCTTTATGGACCTGGATTGTTTACAGAAGTAGGACCGGATGGATCTACAGATATTGTTACAGGAATTTCAAAACCTGGATACAATGAAGTGATTAAAAGATGGAATGAACTTTATCCTAACGTCGAAATTTCCGTAGAGACCATTCCGTGGGATAATTGGAAAGCTGCATGTCAGACGGCTGCTCTTTCCGGAGAAGTGGATATTATTCTTCATGGATCTTCTATTACTGCAATTAGTGAACCACTTGCAGATTACCTGGAAAAAGATCCTGAAATCTCAGATGCTGTAGGTATGATGGCGATGCGTAAAAATCCTGATCTTGCTTCACTGAGCAGTTATGTACCTTATGGACTTACAGTGATTGTAAATCCTGTTATGGTTGTAATTGATAAGCAGATCCTGAATGATTACGGGGTTGAAATTCCAGACTATAAGACCTGGACGCTCGAGGACATTAAGGAAATTGCTGAAAAGACAACGGGAACGGATCCGGTCACAGGAAAACAGACTTATGGTATGAGCCTTTTAGGTGCAGCAAGTGCAAATAAGAACTATATCTGGGTTTCCAGAGCAATGAATGATGTTGTATATGATTGGGGCGACAGCTTTGCAAATACCAAGGTAAACTTCAACACAGATAAGACTGCAGAGGTATTAAATTACATTTGTGAGCTGGAAAAATTCAGCAGCCCGGATTACCTGGAAGGTCTGGATACGGCAAATAAGTATACAGAAGATAACAATCTGGCAATGCTGTTTACAGAGAGTGCTTACAGTGCTTATAACACAATTAAGGCAAATGGTCTTGAAGATCGTTACATGCTGGCAACACTTCCGTCTATTCAGGGCGGTGAATTTGATGGAATTACATCCAGCCATATGGGTGATTGGAATATGTCTATCTGTAATACAAGTACACAGAAGGATCTGGCATGGGAATTCTTAAAGTTCATGGTAACAGACGAAGTGGTTCAGCAGTGGTTACTGGATTGCTATACCGTACCGGCCAATAAAGCAGCATGTGAAAAGCTGAACGATTATATGCCTGCACAGTATGCAGAACCGATTTCTTATGTTGTTAATACAAGCCCGTTGATGTTCTCTGCATCATCGAATGACAGCTACGACAGTGGAAACTTCGGTACTATGGCGAATGATATTACTACTGTTCTGAATGAAATGTTCCAGGGTAATATGAACGCTGAACAGGCAATGGAATATGTACAGAAGAATGTAGATGATTATCTGGATACAATGAAATAAAGAAGTGAATGCAGCGCCGGGAAAGCTATATTTTCTTGGCGTTGCATTGCAATAATAAATGATGTGGGAACGGTCTATGAAAGATAATTTACAAATTATACAGTTCAATCTGCAGGTACAGGATACTGCGAGTATGGATCCGAAAGAAATTGCAGAAAGCGTTATTGTTCTTGGAGGAAATGCGGTTGTTTTAAATATCGGGGGAATTTACGCATGGTATAACAGTAAAGTTCCCTTTCATCATATCAATGAATATCTTCCACCGGACAGAGAACTTTTGCGGGAAATGATTCAGGAATGCCATAAACTCGGAATACAGGTAATTGGCAGATTCGATTTTAGCAAAACGGATGACACAACCTATCTTCAGCATCCGGAATGGTTCGTACAGGATGAAAAGGGCGGACCTGTTATATATGGAAACAAAAGAATGGGTGCCTGGTCTCTGCTAATGTCAACCTGTGTTAACGGAGGTTATCGGAATGATAAATTTGCTGTTCCTGTATTACGGGAAGCAATCGACAGGTTTGATCTGGACGGAATATTTTTAAATGCACCACAGATGGAACCCTGTTTCTGCGAAAATTGTAAAAGAAAATATTTTCGTGAATATGGCAAGGAACTTCCCCGGAATAAGGATGAGTGGGAGAAAGACTGGATGGCTATATGCCTGAAAGAAAATATTGATACATTATATAAAGCTGTAAAGGATATGCCGCTTATCTTGTACTATGGTACTTACAGGAGAGATGGAAGCGGAAGAGCTGAAAATATAGATGATAAATATATGACTGCGGACAGAATTTGTACGGAAGCACAAAATATTTTATCAGATGGCAAGGACAAACTTGCAGATAAATGGAAACCTACCTTAAATATGAAGTTGGGGCAGGTAAACAAATATCCGAAACCGTTTGGAATTATTCATTCATGTCCCGGAATGGACTGGCGCCATACCGGAATGCCAGTGGCAGAATATGAATGGTGGATGAGCCAGATTGTACCTGCAGGTGGAGAAATCTGGCATTCACTTACAGGATTTGACAGAACGATTACGGATCGAAGAATGCTTGATGTGGTAAAGCGTGTTAATGAAAAAGCCCGAAAGTCAAGTATGGAAATGAAAGGAACCAGCCCGTTTAAGCAAGTCTTATTATTATGGAACGCAAAGAAAAGCGAGCTTGGTTATGTGGAAGCTTTATTGCAGGGACATATTCCTTTTGATGTGATGGATATCTGGCATTTGGACAGAGAGCGGATGAAGGAATATCCGGTGATTCTTGTTCCGGATGGTTTCCCTGTGGATACAGGATTTTTAGAGGATTTGCAGGAGTATGTATCCCTGGGAGGAAGATTATTTGTAGAAGTAACAAGAAAAGAGAATATGCTGTCAGATGAGTGGTATCACTTCTTAGGCATTGCAGACGATGCCGTGTCAGGAAAGAATGTGGAAGCTTGTTACGGGCAGCTCGAAGAGGAAGGGAAAAGTCTCAAATATGGCATGGAGAAGATGCAATATCTGCCGGTAAAAGGAGATATTTTATATTCTCAGAATACAGGAACGGGGAAAATCTTAATGACGTTTGTTCCACCGTTTGCTCCGAAAGATGGTGTGGGTGCCCCGCCGGAAAGAGCCAGCATGCCGGTAAAACATACGGAAATCGCCTTGTTGTCCGAACAGAGTCTGGGCGAAGGAAGAATCATGACTTGCTGTTTTTCTCTTTCTGAATTAATTTGGAAAATAGGATTGGAAGATCCCAAACTTCTTTTTGAAAATTGTATCAGGGAGTTGATGGGTGAAGACAGAGAGATAGATGCGGAGAATCTGCCGGAAAATGTATATGTTTACGGATGGGAAAAAGAAAATGAAAAATTACTTCATTTCGTAAATGTGGATGGACAACGTCCGGTAAGACAGGTTCATCCATGGCAGAAACTGGTTTTCAGAATCAAAGAAAATAAAAGAGTAGAAAGTGTAGAATCCATATTGGAAGGTGAAAGGCTTATCTGGGAACAGACAGATGGCTGGCTGCAAATAGAACTGGAACAGCTGAAAATATGGGATATGATTGCAATTAGAACAGGAGAATAAAGATGAACGAAAGTATTTACAAGTATTTTAATGTAGGAACTATTCTTTGGATGAGTTATCCTCCGGCAACGTATGGACAGAGTGTGGAAGGATATAAGGATTCCCTTCTGAAAGTTTTAAAGGATGATTATTTTAATGCAATTGAAATTACACAGATTAAGGACGATGGTTTGAGGGAAGAAGTAAAACAGCTTTTAGGCCAGTCACATGTGAAGATCTGTTATGGTGCACAGCCAAGACTTCTTTCAACAGGTTTAAATCCAAATGACTTAGATGAAGAAGGAAGATTGAAAGCAGAAAAGACTTTGCTCGAAGGAATTGATGAGGCAGAGTATCTTGGAGCAAAGGGAATTGCTTTTCTGGCCGGAAAATGGCAGGAAGAAACAAAGGAGCAGGCATATCAGCAGTTACTCAAGACCACCGTTCATATTTGTAAATATGCGGAAAGCAAAGGGATGTATGTGAATCTTGAGGTATTTGATTATGATGTGGATAAGGCAGCATTAATCGGACCGGCGCCGCTTGCGGCACGTTTTGCAGCAGATGTAAGATGTCAGTGCAGTAACTTTGGATTATTGGTCGATCTGTCCCATTTCCCGACCACGTATGAAACAAGTAAATTTGTCATCCAGACATTAAGACCGTATATCAAACATTTACATTTTGGAAATGCAGTCATGCAAAAGGGATGCGATGGCTACGGAGATCTGCATCCGAGACTAGGATATCCCAACAGTGCAAATGATGTTCCGCAATTATTGGATTACTTAAAGGTATTACAGCAGGAAGGATTTTTCAGAGAAGATGATCCGTTAGTACTTTCCATGGAGGTATCACCAAGACCTGGAGAAAACCCGGATATTGTACTGGCAAATACCAAAAGAGCATTAAATCGTGCATGGGCGCTTTTATAGAAATAACAGAAAGGAAAATGAAATATGAAGATTGTGGTATTGGATGGATATACAGAAAATCCGGGAGATTTAAGCTGGAAAGGACTGGAAAAGCTGGGAGATCTCACAGTATATGATAGAACACCGAAAGAACTGGTAGCAGAGAGAATGCAGGGAGCAGAGGCTGTATTTACCAATAAAACCGTAATCCGGGAAGAGGATATGGCAAAGTGCCCGACCCTCCGGTTTATCGGGGTACTTGCAACGGGGTATAATATTGTAGATCTGGATGGAGCAAGAAAGCATCAGATTACGGTTTCTAATGTACCTGCGTACAGTACCAGAACAGTTGCACAGTTTACCATGGCGCTGTTATTGGAGATGTGTGATCATGTCGGAGAACATTCCAGAGCAGTAAAAGAAGGAGAATGGAGTAAGTGTATTGATTTCTGCTTCTGGAAATATCCTTTGATCGAACTTGCCGGTAAAACGATGGGAATTATCGGTTACGGAAGAATAGGACAGGAAGTAGCCAAAATTGCGAGAGCATTTGGAATGGAAGTAATCGTTTCGAGTCATCATAAAATTGCAGAGGAACTACTTGCTGACGGCATCCGGAGCGTAGGACTTGAGGAAGTATTTGGTCAGGCTGATATTATTACTTTGCATTGTCCATTAACTGAGGAAACAAAAGAACTGATCTGTAAAGACAGCATTGTCCGCATGAAGGACGGTGTTAAGATTATCAATACAGGAAGAGGACCTTTGATTAACGAACAGGATCTTGCAGATGCATTGAAATCAGGAAAAGTATCTGGCGCGGCAGTAGATGTTGCAAGTGTAGAACCGATTCCGGCTGAAAGCCCGTTGCTTACAGCCCCGAATATGATTATTACACCGCATATTGCATGGGCAGCAAAAGAAGCCAGAGAGAGACTGATGGACATTACGGTGCAGAATTTAGAGGCCTATGTAAACGGCAATCCGATCCATGTTGTAAGTTAAACGGAGACGGTATTAGACAGAATGTTTGAAATAAAAGAAATCCAAAGAAAATTGGAGAAAGGCAGGATATAAATATGAAGATTGGTTTTATCGGACTTGGAATTATGGGAAAGCCTATGTGCAGGAACTTGTTGAAAGCAGGACATGTGGTAAAAGTATACGATATTGTGACTGCTGCAGTGGATTATGTGGCTGAAGCCGGAGCAATTCCGTGTAAAACGGCTTCTGAAGCAGCAGAAGAGGTAGAGGTTGTTATTACGATGTTACCCAATTCTCCTCAGGTGAAAGAAGTAGTGTTAGGAGAAAATGGTATCTGGACAGCGATGAAAGCCGGCACGGTGCTGATTGATATGAGTTCTATTGCGCCTGCTGCATCAAAAGAAATTTGTGGTTATCTGGCAGACAAAGGAATCGAAATGCTGGATGCACCGGTATCCGGAGGAGAACCCAAGGCAATCGATGGCACCTTATCGATTATGGTTGGAGGAAAAAGGGAGCTCTTTGAGCGTTTTAAAGATTTACTGTTGTGCATGGGAAGCAGTGCAGTATATTGTGGTGATATCGGAGCCGGAAATACAACGAAATTAGCGAACCAGGTGATTGTGGCATTAAATATTGCAGCCTGTTCGGAAGCATTCATGCTGGCCAAAATGGCAGGTGTGGATCCGGAAAATGTTTATCAGGCAATTAAAGGAGGTCTTGCCGGTTCAACGGTAATGAATGCAAAAGTACCTATGATGCTTGCCGGTAATGATAATCCGGGATTTAAGATTAATCTTCATATCAAAGATTTAAATAATGCATTGGATACCGGACATGAGATGGGAATGATGCTTCCGCTTACGGCACAGGTCATGGAGATGCTGCAGCAGCTGAAAAATGATGGAATGGGTGATAAGGATCATTCGGCACTTGTACATTTCTATGAAAAACTGGCGGGGGTTAAGATTGATGGATAAATGGACAAGATTCCGTTATCAGCCGGTGCTGCCGATGGGAGAGGACGGAAAGAGGATTACAGGTTGTAAGGAGCATATTCAGTTATCAAGATATGCTGCTGGTCAGGGAATGGTTCTTTTAGAGAATGAACACAACATTCTGCCGTTGAAAAGAGGAACCAGAGTGAGCCTTTTTGGAAAAGCCACGATTGATTATGTAAAAGGCGGCGGTGGAAGCGGTGATGTAACGGTAGCGTATGTGAGGAATCTGGCGGACGGGATGCTGGAAAAGGAATCCGAGAATAAGGTGCAGGTTTTCCGGCCATTGATTGATTTTTACCGGAAGCAGATGGAGTTGCAATATGCAGAAGGAATTCTCTGTGGTCAGACGAAAGAACCGGAAATACCAGAACAGATATTGGTACAGGCTGCTTCTGAGACGGATATAGCAATTGTTTCCCTGTGCCGGTATTCCGGAGAAGGATGGGACAGAAGTGATGAAGATTTCTATTTGACCGCTGAAGAGAAGAGTATGATCGATGCTGTAAAAGAAAAATTTACAGATATTATCGTTGTTCTGAACGTAGGTGGAATCGTAGATACTTCCTGGTATAAGACAGAACCCTCAATAAAGGGAGTACTTATGGCATGGCAGGCAGGAATGGAAGGGGCAATGGCCGAAGCAGATATTCTGTGCGGGGACGTAAATCCATCAGGAAAGCTGACAGATACTTTTGCATCCTGTTTCAGTGATTATCCATCAAGTGCCAATTTTCATGATTCTGATGAGTATGTAGAGTATACAGAGGATATTTACGTCGGCTATCGTTATTTTGAAACGGTATTGAATGCGGGAAATAAGGTGAATTATGGATTTGGATATGGTTTGTCTTATACCCGGTTTGCGATAGATTGTGTGAGCAGCGTAGATATTGGTGATGCGGTTTGTTTTGAACTGAAAGTAACCAATACCGGGGCCAGAGAAGGTAAAGAGGTTGTAATGATCTATGCATCGGCACCTTCCGGAAAACTTGGAAAACCGGCAAAGGAACTGAAGGCGTTTAAAAAGACGAGAAGTTTAAAACCGGGAGAGAGCCAGAGTCTGTATCTTGATGTTTATAAAACGCAGTTGGCATCTTATGATGATGTGGGAAAAGTTCAGAAATCGGCATGGGTATTAGAACCCGGTGAGTATCATTTCTATTATGGAAATGATGTTCGTAAGGTTCGTAACACGGGATATTGGTTTGAAGTGGAAGAAACTGAGGTGGTTTCCCAACTGACAGAAAGATGTATTACCTATGAACTGAAGCAGCGTCTGACCGATACCGGAGAATTCGAGAGTTTACCCGAACGAAGCGGAAATAAGCCGGTAAAAAGCTTTGACGAAAAAAGACTGCCGGCTTATAAACCTTTGCAAAGACAGGTTTCTCTTGGACTGATGGAGTGGTCCGTTGGCTATAAAAAGCCGGAAAGATATCAGTTCGATCAGGTTGCAAACGGAGAAATCAGTCTGGAATCCTTTGTGGAGAGTTTAAGTGACAGAGAATTGTGCGATATGCTGGGCGGACAGCCTAATACAGGTGTTGCAAATACCTGGGGCATTGGAAATATTCCGGAAGCGGCGGTTCCAAATGTTATGACGGCAGACGGACCTGCAGGACTGCGGATTAAGCCGTATTGCAGTGTTCATACCACGGCATGGCCTTGTGCTACTTTGCTGGCATGTTCTTTTGATGAAGAACTGGCAGAAAAAATTGGACAGGCAGGCAGCAGTGAGGTAAAAGAAAATAATCTTGGTGTCTGGCTGACTCCGGCAATTAATATTCATAGAAATCCGTTATGTGGAAGAAACTTTGAATATTATTCCGAGGATCCGTTGGTTGCCGGAAAAATGGGAGCAGCGATGGTAAGAGGTATTCAGTCGAATCATATTGCTGCATCTGTAAAACATTTTGCATGTAACAACAAAGAAGTAAATCGTAAAAACAGTGATTCCAGGGTATCTGAAAGAGCACTGCGTGAAATTTACCTGAAAGGGTTTGAAATTGTGGTAAAGGAAGCAGATCCATGGACGCTGATGAGTTCCTATAATTTGGTTAACGGAGTGAGAACTTCTGAAAATTATGATCTTTTAACCGGCATTTTAAGAGAAGAATGGGGATTCCGCGGAATGGTAACCACAGATTGGTGGAATTATGCGGAACATGTAAAAGAGGTTCTTGCGGGAAATGACCTGAAAATGGCAATCGGAGAACCGGATTTGTTAGAGGAAGCACTTGAGAAAGATAGCATAAAAAGACAAGATCTTGAAAAATGTGCTTATCGGATCTTGGATATGATTTTAAAATTAGATTAAAAAGATCCATAGTTTCGAATTTATCAATCAGAGAAAGAGCAAACGATAGAAAGGATTGTTCTTTCTCTTTTTACTAAGAAGAAACAGCATCAAATGGGAGGTAAGCAGATTATGTTAAGAAGCGAAGAAATACGAAAACTTGCTCCGGAGATGGATCCGCTTCGTATCGGAATGGGATGGAAGATCGCTGATTTATCAAAACCACAGATTATGGTAGAGAGTTCTTATGGTGACAGCCATCCGGGATCGAAACATCTGAGAGGTCTGGTAGAAAGAACGGTAAAAGCAATCGATGATTATGGTGGGAAAGCATCCAGATATTTTGCGACAGATATGTGTGACGGTATTGCACAAGGGCATGATGGAATTAATTATTCCCTGCCTCACAGGGATGCGATTGTAAATTTGGTAGAGGCGCAGGCAAATGCCACAGTGTATGATGGAGGCGTATTTGTTGCAAGCTGTGACAAATCCATGCCTGCTATGCTGATGAGTATTGGCCGGTTGAAAGAGATGAGTGCAATCGTGGTAACCGGTGGTGTTATGGAGGCTTATCGATTGCCAGCCGAATATGTCATTGACGATCCGGCGTGCAAAATAAATGAATTATTGACTTTAGAGCAAATTGGAAAATTTGATGCCATGGAAAAAAAGGGCATTATTTCAAAAGAGAATCTTGAATATTATAAACATCATGCATGTCCGAGCTGTGGAGCATGTTCTTTTATGGGAACTGCATCGACTATGCAGATCATGGCAGAGGCACTTGGACTAATGCTTCCGGGAGCGGCGTTAATGCCTTCGACATCATCGGAATTGCAGGAAGCGGCATACAATGCAGGCAGACAGTTAATGAACCTGATATCCAAGGGAATAAAAGCATCCGATATCGTCACGGAAAAAAGTTTTGAAAATGCGATTATGGTACATGCTGCAATTTCGGGATCAACGAATGCAACCATTCATATTCCAGCTATTGCACATGAATTTGGATATGAATTTGATGCAGATACTTTTGACCGTTTACACAGGGGGGCGCATTACTTGTTAAATATTCGTCCTTCGGGAGACTGGCCGGCAGAATACTTTTATTATGCAGGCGGTGTGCCTCGTGTAATGGAAGAAATTAAAAGCATGCTTCATCTTGATGTGATGACAGTTACAGGGAAAACACTTGGTGAAAATCTGGAGGATCTCAAGAAAGAAGGATTTTATGATCATTGTGATCAGATTCTTCAGGAGAAATCAAAATTAATCAATAAACCCATAAGTAGAGAGGAGATCATTCATTCATTTCGTGATGCCAAGGGAACCAATGGAAGCATTGCTGTATTAAAGGGAAATCTGGCACCGGAAGGATGTGTAATAAAGCATACGGCTTGTCCGTCAAATATGTTTCATGTTACCCTTAGTGCGAAAGTTTATAATAGTGAAGAAGAGTGTATAGATGCTGTCCTTCACGATAAAGTCAGTCCGGGAGATGCAATCTTTATCCGTTATGAAGGACCGAGAGGAAGTGGAATGCCCGAGATGTTTTATACAGGGGAAGCGATTTGTGCAGATCCGAAACTGGCATCCAGTGTTGCTTTAATTACGGATGGAAGATTTTCAGGGGCTTCCAGAGGGCCGGTGATTGGACATGTGTCGCCGGAAGCTGCAGTAGGAGGCCCGATTGCACTCGTTGAGGACGGTGATCTTATAGAACTTGATGTAGAAAAGAGAAGTATTACTATTGTAGGAATCAGGGGAGAAAAGAAAACGCAGGAAGAGATCTATGATATCCTGACGGAACGAAGAAAACACTGGAAAAGCTTTGAAAGTAAATATCAGAAGGGACTTTTAAAGCTTTATTCCAAACATGCAGTAAGTCCGATGAAAGGAGCTTATATAGATTAATTAATTTTCATATTTAGTATGCCCTGAATGCTCTAAAAAACTTAAAATAATCTTACTGGCGATTTATAATAAAAAACAAAATATAAATCGCCATAACATAAATAATAAGTCGATTCGCGGCGGTTTATGAGAGAAAGGTGCTATTATGAAGATTATTGGCAGAAAACGGGAAAAAGATGAGCTGATGCAGTGTCTTATGTCGAAAAGGCCTGAGTTTGTTGTTTATGGAAGCAGGAGAGTCGGAAAGAACTATCTTGTCCGGGAGTTTTTAATAAATACTTCCTCTTATCATGTGTGGGAATTTACCTATTGACAAGGTAGGCCATTATTTGTTAGACTTCCAGCTATATATTTGCATGGACTATAATGGACTATATATGTATAGATTGGAGGGAACCCATGAAACAAAAATGGATTTTAACCGGTGCGGCGTTTTCACTGGCTGCAGCACTGACCGGCTGTAGTAATATTCCTGTATTAAATCAGCTGCAGAGCAGTCAGGCACAGATACAGACTGACAGTATGGGTGAGACGAAGGAGCAGGCTGTTCTGGTGCAGACCACTCCTGCACAGACTGGTGCGCCGGTCATAGATAATTCAACAGGCGAGGTTGATGAGGCAAAGGCGAAGGAGATTGCGCTGGCTCATGCGGGTGTTCCGGAAACGGAAGCGAGCATTACCAAATTAAAGCTGGACTATGAGGACGGCCGCCAGGTCTATGAGATTGAGTGGTACGCAAATGGTGCGAAGTATGATTATGAGATAGAGGTCGCTACCGGTGAGGTCATTAAATCCGGCTATGAAGTGAAAAACAGCCCTGACATCGGAAACGGCGTTACGACTGACGAAGAGACTGCGAAGCAGACAGCTCTTGCCCGTGTGTCCGGAGCAACGGAAAAAGACATCTATGAATGGAAGCTGGATTACGATGATAACCGCCCGGAATATGAGGGCAAGATCATTTACGGCAACATGGAATACGAATTTACCATTGACGCAAATACAGGCGAAATTCTCGAATGGGATATGGACTCTGTGTATGATTAAAGCTGATCCCTATGGGCGAATCTCCGTCCATAGGGATTTTTTTGAGTTTGTACGGTATTTGGTTATCTGTTTAAAAGTATTATGTGGAGGATCGTACAATTAATTCAGTATCAAGTAAAATATGCTGGGTTGGTGTGGAAGGGTTTTCGATAAGATTTATTAACATCTCACAAGCCTGATGTCCCAGTTGCTTTTTAGGCTGGTTGATTGTAGTTAGGGAAGGTACGACCATTTTTGATAAATCAATATTATCAAAGCCGACAACCGCAATATCTTCCGGTACACGTAAACCAAAATTCTGAATAGCCTTAATTGCGGCAGCGCCATATACGTCAGAAACACAATATAAGGCATCCGGCCGTTCGGCCTGTTTAAGCAAAGAGGTGATTACAGACACTGCAATGTCAAAATCAAACTCTGTTATATGAAGGATCCAATTATTGTTGGCCTGCATACCGGCTTTGCCAAGTGCATCCAGAAAGCCCTTTTCGCGGTATCTGGCATAGGCATTTGTTAACTGACTGTTGATTAAAGCTATTCTGGTGCGTCCGATAGATAGTAAATAGTTCACGGCAATCTGCGAAGAGTATACATCGTCAATGGATACAAAGGAAACGTCGGGAAGATTACAATGCTCTGAGCACATTACCACCGGATATTTTAGCTTGATCTTATTTAATTGATCTGTGTCTAATACATTATGTACTAAAAGCAGACCGCAAAAATTATTCTGATTAATGATTTTTTCATATTCATATAGAGAAAAGCGCAAATCTGATGCTTCGTAAAAAAAAGTTCTGTAGCCGTGTGTAATAGCGGCATTTTGAATTCCTTCAATAACATCAGCATTAAATGGATTCCGAAAGTCAGGAAGACAAACCAGTATGGATTGAGAACCTGATGCATCTTTTACCCCGCAATAGGTATTGGGATTTAATCCTAATTCTGACATTGCCTGGAATACTCTTTGTTTTGTTTCCACTTTCGTGTTTCCAATCTGATTGATTACTCTGGATACTGTTGCAATTGACACATCGGCGCGTGCTGCAATTTCTGAAATTGTTACATCCTTTGAAATAGCCATAGTTCCTCCCTGTTATGAAAAATTTTCATGTTGATTAGTCAAAATGCACTAAAACATAAAACTCATATATCGTTTGTTATAAAAATTATATAAGGCATTGCAAAATATGTCAATGTTTTATATAATCAAAATGTAAAAAGAAATGAAAAAAGAAAAAATAATGAAAATAAATAAGAAAGAAGGGAAAAAATGAAACAGGGATTTATAACATCCGTGATGGCAGACTATTCATTCGAACAGGTAGTTGATTTTGCCTCAGATAATGGTTTTGAATGCATAGAAGTTGCATGTTGGCCTAAAGGAAAAGCTGAGCGGAAATATGCTGGCGTAACACATATTGATGTTGCAAGTCTTGATTCTGTAAAAGCTCATGAAATTCTGCAGTATTGCAAGAAAAAGAACATTACGATTTCTGCATTGGCTTATTATCCAAATGTGCTGGATGAGGACAGGGAATGCCAGAAAAAGAGCATTGATCATTTAATGAAGGTTATTCAGGCATCTGCTCTGTTAAAGATTAATCTGGTTACTACTTTTATAGGAAGAAACAAAAATTTGAATATTACAGATAATCTGGAATTAGCAGAAAACGTCTGGAAACCGATTCTGGAATATGCAGAATCCTTAAATGTAAAAATTGCCATTGAAAACTGTCCGATGTTTTTTACGGAAGATGAGTGGCCGGGAGGAAAGAATATTGCAGTATCCCCTGCAATCTGGAGAGAACTGTTTAAACGGCTTCCAAGTGAGTATCTTGGGCTGAATTTTGATCCATCGCACTTCATATGGCAGGAAATGGATTATATCAGGCCTTTATATGAATTCAAAGACAAGATCTTTCATGTACATTATAAGGATATCAGAGTGGATAAGGAGGCAAGAAACGAAGTCGGAGTTTTGGCCACGCCGCTTTCTTATATGGTTCCCTGTATACCAGGACATGGCGATGTTAACTGGGCGAGATATATCAGTGCATTATTGGAAATCGGATATCAGGGAGCTGCCTGCATTGAGGTCGAGGATAAATCCTTTGAAGATAATAATGAAAATATTGAGAATTCATTAAAGATCAGCCGGCAGTATCTGAAGCAGTTTATTCATTTCCCGGAGAAAGGCAGACAATATGCGAAAGATTAAGGTTGGAGTAATCGGGTTAGGATTTATTGGAAAACAGCATGTAGAAGCATTACGAAGACTTCCGTATGTTGAAATTGTGGCAGGATCTGACAGCAATCCGGCTATGCGGGACTGGTGTGAAGAGAATGGAATCGGTAAATATTATGCAGATTATAAAGAAATGCTGAAAAATGAAGAAATGGATGCTGTACATAACTGTACGCCGAATAATTTTCATTTTGCAGTAAGCTGCGAAATATTGGAAGCCGGATACCATGTATATAGTGAAAAGCCTTTGACCATTAATTCTGAGGAAGGAAATAAACTGGTAGAGCTTGCCCGGAAAAAGGGATTAAAAACGGCGGTTAATTTTAATTACAGAAATAACCTGATGGTTCAGGAAATGCAGCAGAGAATTAAAAATAACCGGATGGGGACGATCAGTCATATCCAGGTAGAATATTTACAGGACTGGCTGTTATATGATACCGATTTTGACTGGAGAGTCCAAAAAGATAAAGGAGGTGAATCCAGAGCAGTAGCAGACATAGGCTCACATTGTTTTGATACCATACAGTTTATTATGGGAGAGAAGATTGTAGCCGTATATGCACTGTTCCATAAGCAGTATCAAAAAAGATATATGGCGAAGCAGGCAGATACTTTTTCTTCTCAGAAAGCATCCGGAGAACATAAGGGAGAGGCTGTGCCGGTAGAAAATGAAGATGCAGCGATTATCCTGTTTAAATTGGAAGGAGGGATGGTAGGAAGTATTAATATTACCCAGGTCTGTGCTGGAAAAAAGAATGATTTGCAGATTCTGATCAGTGGAACCAATGAGGCCTATGAATGGCATCAGGAAACACCGGCCAATTTATGGGTTGGTCACAGGGATTCCGGCAATGAAATTATATATGCGGGCAAAAATAATTTGTCTGAGAATATCAGATGCTTTGCTGATCTGCCGGACGGACACTCGGTTGGATGGAAGGATGCATTTGAAAAAGGATTTGAAATTTTCTATAAAGGTTTGTTGCATGAAGGCGAGGCCGTATATGAGAGTCCGGACTTTACTGCAGGACTATATATTACTAAAATAGTAGAAGCTTGTCTGAAGAGTAATCAGACAGGCACATGGCAAAATGTATGACTTTAATTTAAAGGAGGATAAATGAATGAAAAAGAAAATGGTAAGTATGTTATTGTGTCTGGCTATGACAGTTGGAATGTTGAGTGGATGCGGAGCAAAGGACAGTCAGGGAAATACACAAAGCGATGTTGCTGGAACAGAGAGTGAAGATACTAATGTATCGAATGAAGAAACAGAAGGGACTGAAGGCACTGAGACCGCAGAGCTGACTATTTTGATCGATGGTTCTACTGAAGGTACGGATGGTTATCTTATTAAGCAGGGCGCCAAAGGGTTTGAAGAAAAATATGGTGTAAAAGTAAACTTTGTAGAAACACCCTATGCAGAAATCCATCAAAAGCTTATGACTGTTGGTGCAAGCGGAGGAAGTGATTTTGATGTTGTCTTTGTTGAATCTGACTTTGTTTCACAAATGGGAAAGGCAGGTATTTTAGAACCGTTAAATGATTATGAGGCGAATTCTGAAACATTACATTTTTCTGATTTCGTTGATTCTACTATCGAAAGAAATACGCTAAACGGAACTGTATATGCTATTCCACAGGTAGCAGACGTTCAGACAACGCTTTACAATAAAGATATTTTGGAAAAACTTGGTTTTTCAAATCCGCCTGCTACAATTGATGAATTTATTGATTATTGTGAAAAAGCAAGCAGTGAAGGTTATATACCAATGGCGGTAAGATATAATTCAACCGCATTACCGTGTCAGTTGATGGGATTATTTTTATTCACAGATGGTGGAGCGTTTGTAAAGAAAGACGGAGATGGCTGGAAAGCGGATCTGGATAATGCTACAGGTGCAAAATGGGTAGAAAATGTAAGAAAGATTTTCAGCACCATCCCTGGAGATACACTGGTAACTATGGATGATACAGCAATGTATGATGCGTTAAACACTGAAAAGGCAGGCTGCACAATCGGTGGAGCATGGATGTATGATGCATTAAATGAGGATATCAGAGCAAAAATGATTACAGCGGATTTCCCGAAGGGATCCGGAAATGAAGTAGCTTTAATGAGTGGATGGAATCTTGGTATTTTTGCTAATTCAAAGAATAAAGATCTTGCTTTTAAATTCCTGGAGTACAAAGCAAGCCCTGAAAATGCAGGAGCTATGACTGCTGGACTGAGTGGACGTAAGGATGCTGAGCAGTATTTTACAGAAGCACAGAAAGCTACTTATCCGGAATTCCAGAATCTGATGCAGTATGGTATGGGGATTTCGCCGGCAGACTTTACTTTAAGAAGCGAGCTTACAACAGCAATTCTTCCTGTATTCCAGGAGGTTACCTTCAAGAATGACGTTTCTGCAGAAGATGCTGCCAAAATGCTTAATGATGTTGTACAAAAAACGATTGATGAGAATCAGTAAATAATAATTTCCGGTATGCAGTTTTCTTGACTGCATGCCGGAACAAAAATCTTTGTAGGAGCTGGAATATGAAAAATAATGCTAAAAAATATATATCAATTCTTTATAGTACACCTTTTGGAGTTTTGCTGATTATATTTGCGTTATTTCCATTTGTACTTAATCTGGCTATGAGCTTTACGAATTATGGGTTAATGAGACAGGATTGGAATTTTGTCGGCATAAAAAACTATGTTGATATTTTATCTGACCAGACAACGTGGAAGGCAATCCGGTTAACCATTGTATTTATTATTGGCTGCGTAGGTTTGACCATGCTGTTGGGAATGTTTTATGCAATTATTATGACATTCAAAATAAAAGGCATTTCTATCATTAAAGCCTTAATTTTAATGCCATGGATTATTCCGGAATCTGTTACTGCTTATGTATGGAAATGGCTTTTTTCTGCAGATACAGGACTGATCTATTATATATTACTAAGACTTGGAGTGATATCGGAAGGAACTTCCTTTTTCTTTAACGGCAATTTGGCTATGCTGATGGTTATTCTGGCAAATGTATGGAGAACAGCACCCTTTGTGGCAATTATGACTTATGCAAAGCTTACTGCAGTTCCGGATTCCCAGATAGAAGCAGCCAAAATAGATGGGGCAAGTTCATTGCAGGCATTTGCTTATATAAAGATTCCCTGGATTATGCCAATTGTTGAAAGATGTATTATGCTTTTGTTTGTATGGTCGTTTAATTCGTTTTCCATCATATATATTCTGACAAATGGCGGACCGGCAGGAGATACAACAACTCTTCCATATTTAATACGACAGGCAGGATTTGTTAATTTCAATTTTTCAAGAGCAGCTACATTAAGCGCTGTGTCACTGCTGATCATCCTGTTCGTTTTTGGAGTGGTACGAATTGTATTTATGCTTGCTAAAAAGATAACAAAGAGGAGATAGCAAAATGAGAAAAAAGAAACGGTTCTATAAAGTGTTTCAGTATATAGCATTATTATGTGCTCTTATAATCATTATATTTCCTGTGTATTGGATTATTGTTAGTTCTTTTAAGGTTAAGGAAGATATTTTATCTTATCCACCTAAAATATTTCCGAGTCAGTTTACGTTGAGCAATTATATTACGGCATTTCAGGATTATAATGTGTTACTGTATCTGAAAAACAGTCTTATTGTTACCTGTGCAACGGTTATTCTGACAATTATTATTGCTGCGCTGGCGGCATATGCAATGTGCTTTCTGAAAATGAAGGGTGCCCGGATATTAAATAACCTGCTGTATATTCTGCAGGTGCTTCCAACAATTACGATGATGGTTCCCCTGATGACAATTTACAGGATGATGGGCATACAAAATACTTATTTATCCTTGATTTTAACTTATACGGCTGCAGTGTCCGGTGCGCCGATTGCGTTGATTTTAATAACAGGATATTTTCAGGCCATTCCACAGGAGTTGTTTGAATCAGCAAATATTGACGGAGCCGGTACATTTAAGTGCTTTTACAAAATTCTACTTCCGTTAGGTGCACCGGGAATGGTATGTACTGCAATCTATGTATTTGTTCAAACATGGCAGGAATTTATGTTTGCAGTAAACTTGATTACCTTACCGGAGAAATACACTTTACCGGTTGGCCTGCAAAGTTTTGTCGGCATGAGAAGTACGGACTGGGGTGGAATGATGGCTACATGTACCATGATCGCAATTCCGGCAATTATACTTTTCACAATGGTACAAAATTATTTTGTTGATAACCTGGCAGGATCTGTTAAGGAATAAGTGATAGAAAGAAGGAAAAAAGATGGGAATTAAAATAGGATGTGCAGCATGGACGTGGACAGAACCGGCACATAATCCACCATATGAAGAGGCAATCAAAAGTATCGGTGAATTAGGCTTTGATGGGATAGAGCTTATTTTGAGAGACTTTGAGGATGTTGAAAATTACTGGACAAAAGACAAAAGAAAAGAAATTAAGAGCATGGTTGATTACTACGGCCTTCAGGTTTCTCAATTTGCAATGTTCCAGAATGTTATGGATGGGTTGGCCAGTTTGGAAGAAGAAAAGAAGAATCGTTCGATTGAGGCTTTTAAAAACGGATGTGAAATCAGTGCGGATCTTGGGTGTGATATTGTGAACTTTGTTTCCCCATGGCCGAGTACAGTTACGGCTCCCAATTCATATTTGCCGGAATATTATTATATTAATGTTCCGGGTGTGGATCCAAGAATCCGTGCGCTTCAGGTATTCCAGACTAAATTAAAGTATACGTTTCCAAAGCCATTTGACTGGGAGAGATATTGGTCAAGCCATGTAGAAGCTGTCCGAAAGGTGGCTCAGATTGCAAAACAATATGGCTTTAAGCTGGCAATTGAAAATCATGCAAACACAATGACGCCACATACGGATTCGATTCTGCGTCTTTGTGAAGAAGTTGGCGAAGAGAATGTTGGAGCTAATTTAGATACTGTATGGGCTTATCTGCAGAGAGAAAATCTTCCGTGGTCCATCTACAAATACAATGATAAACTGTATCATGTTCACATGAGAGATGGTGATGGATTGGCTGCATATAATTTGCCAGTAGGATATGGCAATACGGATTGGGAGATGGTTATTAAAGCGTTGAAGGATATTAACTATAATGGCTTTCTTTCGCTGGAATGGGCGCATGATTCACAGAAGACAAAACATTGCACAGAGTCGTTGAATTATCTTCGTACATTGGTAGCGACAGTTAAGTAAAGGAAAGGATGATATTATGTCAGTTAAAATAGGATGTGCCGTCTGGACTTTAATGGAGCCAAACTATAAGGCTCCCTATGAGGATGCAATTCGTAAAGTTGCAAAAGCCGGATTTGAAGGAATTGAGTTAATGGTAAACGATGCTCAGGAGATAGGGGATTACTGGACAGATAGCAAGGTTGAAGAAATCAGGGAGTTACTTGCGGATTTAAAGTTAGAGTTGACGCAATTGTGTGTATTTCAAAACATGGTAGGTGGTCTGGCGGATCTGGATAAAATGAAATCCCAAAATGCATTGGAATTGCTTGAGAGTGTTTTTATTTTAGCGAAAAAGTTAAATGCATCTTCTATCAGTTTCCCTGCACCATATCCTGAGAATGACATCCGTGTCAGAACTACCGCTACCTTACCAGAGTATTATTATCTTAATATTCCTGATATTGTGACTCCTGGAGGGGAACCGCGAGAAACTGAAGGCTGGAGATTTGATGCGAAATTCCGGTTATATTTTAAAGAAGGATTTAAATGGCAGGATTACTGGGACAATTTTGCGGAAAATATGCAAAAGGTTGCTCAAATGGCAGAAAAATTCGGTATTGTATGTTGTATTGAAAATAAGTATAACACAATGACTCCGCATACAGATTCCGTGATTCGAATATTGAAGAGAATTCAAAGTAATTGGATCAAAGTGAATTTTAATTGCGCACAGGCGTTCATACAAAGAGAAATTTTACCCTGGTCCATTCACCGATATGGAAAATATCTGGCTCATGTACGTGCATGTGATGGAGACGGACTGGCATGCTATAACCTTCCTATAGGAGAAGGAATTATATATTGGGAAGGTATATTGGAAGCATTAGATGAAATAGGGTACGACGGATATATTTCCTTTGAATGGTTAAACGATGCGGAAAAGGAAGAGCATGCAGAGGAAGCACTGGCCTATTTGAAGAAAAAAATAGATAAAGTGCAGAAGAATAAATAATTCTGCTTTCAGCTTTATATGTAGATAAGAAATAAACTTTTATTAACTTAGGTTGTTCGTGATTTGGTTATGGATAACCTAAGTTAAAATTATTTTTATTTATTCAGAACCCTGATAGCTGAAAATGATATCTGGGTTTCCGTTCAGTGCTTTGCGGATAGCAGTGAAAGCATTAATTTCATGCTTGCGTGCTGATTCGATGTAACTCATAATCATAAGATATTCCTGCGCGCCTTCTTCACTTTGGAAGCATCCTGAGAATTTGGCCTTTACATTTACCATTCTTGGATCGCGTTCCGCCTGTTTGTCATCAAAGAGTACACAGAGATTCTTTATAAACAGGAAGACTGATTCCCTGTAATTATCCAAGTCTGCAGATCAAATCTATTACCTTGCTCCTTTTCCTGCGACCGCGCTTTTTAGCAGGTGATTTCGGAAGTGGATTTTCCTCATATGCAGTTTTGATGATGGCATCATACTGTACCGGAATCTGCATGCTCTCTGATTTTTAGACAATATGTAATGACCTCCGATTTGTAGCAACGTGGATTTACCTGTATACTATGAATTGGAAAAAAACAATGGTAACAGGGATTACCGCATACAAATGGAGGTCATCAAATGAATTATAACACAGTTTACGTAGGAATGGATGTTCACAAAGAAAGTTTTACACTTTGCTCAATGACAATTGAAGATGAGAAAGCTTCTCACTACCAAAAAACAGAAGCCGATTACAAAAAGGTTCTGAAATATCTGGAGTTTCTTCGTACCATTTACGGAGACAATGCTAAATTTATATGCGGTTATGAGGCTGGTTGCCTCGGTTACACCCTCTATCATCAACTTCTGTCTCAGCATGTGGAGTGTGTTATACTCGCTCCAACTACCATGCTGGAGCAGCGCAGCAGACATTGATTATATGGATGGTAAACATAATGGATATGTAGATGCTTATAATACGGCTTTATTATTTGCAAAGCTTCAGCAGACTCCTGATTTTGTGGTCAACTCATTTTATAGTAATTTGGGAATTGAAAGAGAACCTTTGTGTAGCACACTTGGAGATTTATTTGCAAGGAAGTGCAGTAACTGTCATATTAGGGATTGGTCATATAGGAATTCATTTGCAGCATTAACAGAGCTGGTTTTTATTTTGCAATAAACTAAGTTGTTAATAATTGACTGAACTAATATTTCAAAGAGAAGGTGTTTTTCTTGTAAGAGAGGACACCTTCTTTTTGTAATTTACTCAATTCATTAGATAGAGCACTTCGGTCTGCATTCAGATAATCTGCCAGCCCTTGTCTACTGTAAGGGATTGTAAATGTGTTAGAACCGGCGTGCATAGATTCGCTGGACAAGTAATTAAGTATCTTGTCACGTAAATTTTTTTTAGAAACATGATCTATTTTGTTCATCAATCTTACATTTTTTCTTGCTATTATCTCTAAAAGGTTATGAATCAATCTTGTATGGAAACTACAAGAGGAAGAACAGGTTGTAATAATATGATTTATATTGAAAAGCATAACGGTGAGATCTTCATTGGCAATAACACTGATTTGAGCAGGAACATTACTGATGCAGGCATAGCTTTCGCCATAGAGCATTCCTGATGATAGCTCTGTAATAATATTGCGATTCCCCCAAACATCATTATTTATGATGAGAGCCTGACCAGATAGAATCATACCGATAGTTTGTACTTTATCTCCACTTCTTAGCAGATATTCGCCTTTTGAATAATTTTTAATGCGGACAGATAGACATTTAAGCATTGGAAGAATTTCTGCTTCTGAAATTCCTTGAAACAAAGGTGTATTCTTTAAGATGTTAATATAGTTTTCCATGAGATATTTCATCTTTCTTTTAATCTTTTCCTTAGTATATCACAAAAATTGAAAACAATACAAAAATGTTGTCTGGACAACGGAATAATTGATGTGAGTTTGATATAGTACCATTAAGCAACAAGAAATGATGAATAAAGCAATAGAAAAGGTGAAGAATATGGAAAATAAGATGTTTTGTTATCAATGTGAACAGACAGCAGGATGCACAGGATGTACCGGAAATACAGGAGTATGCGGAAAGTCCGCCAATACTGCAAGATTACAGGATGAGCTTACAGGAGCATTAATTGGACTTGCTCGTGCAGTCGGGGGCAATGAGCATCTTGTAACGGAAGAGATGAATCAATTAGTTCTTGAGGGATTGTTTACAACCATTACAAACGTAAACTTTAATGATGAGACATTAAAACTTTTCATCAATAAGATAGAAGATACAAAAAAGAAATTAGTACCAAATTGCTTTACCTGTTCTGGCTCATGTGGAAGAAACAATAATTTTGATATGAATACGCTCTGGACTACTGATGAAGATATTCGTTCCTTAAAATCCTTAATACTTTTTGGAATTCGTGGAATGGCTGCATATGCATATCATGCAAGTGTGCTTGGATATACCGATGAAACAATCAGCAAATTCTTCTATAAGGCACTTTTTGCAATCGGAATGAAAGATTGGGAAATGGATGAACTACTTCCTATTGTATTAGAGGTTGGAGAAGTGAATTTAAGATGTATGGAGCTTTTAGATCAGGCAAATACTACAACTTATGGAACTCCTGTACCAACAACGGTACCTCTTACAATTGAAAAAGGACCATTTATTATTATTACTGGTCATGATTTAAAAGATTTACAACTTTTATTAGAGCAGACAAAAGATAAGGGAATCAATATTTATACACATGGAGAAATGCTCCCGGCGCATGCATATCCAGAACTCAGGAAGTACTCTCATTTAAAGGGAAACTTTGGTACAGCATGGCAGAATCAGCAGAAAGAGTTTGATAATATTCCTGGAGCAATTCTTTATACAACGAACTGTCTTATGCCTGTAAAACCAAGCTACGCAGACAGAGTATTTACAACAGAAGTCGTATCTTATCCGGAAATCGTACACATAGGAGAAGAAAAGGATTTTACCCCGGTAATTGAAAAGGCACTCGCCTTAGGTGGATATACCAAAGACCGGCATATGACTGGAATTAATGGTGGCATACAGGTGACAACTGGTTTCTCACATGGAGCTGTATTATCTGTAGCAGATCAGGTGATTGAAGCAGTGAAGAATGGAGATGTTAAACATTTCTTCCTGGTTGGTGGATGTGATGGAGCCAGAGTTGGGAGAAACTACTACACAGAGTTTGTAAAACAGTCTCCTGCAGACAGCATTATTTTGACGCTTGCATGTGGAAAATACAGGTTTAATGATTTAGATTTAGGAACAATCGGAGGACTTCCAAGAATCATGGATATGGGACAGTGTAATGATGCTTATAGTGCAATCAAGGTCGCAATCGCTTTAGCAGAAGCATTTGAATGTGATGTAAATGAACTTCCGCTATCGATGGTACTTTCATGGTACGAGCAGAAGGCTGTATGTATTTTACTTACACTTCTCCATCTTGGAATAAAGAATATTCACCTCGGACCAACATTACCAGCATTTATTTCGCCAAATGTGCTGAATTTCCTGGTAGAGAATTATGGGATTTCTCCAATTAGTACACCGGAAGAGGATCTAAAAAAGTTATTAAATAAATAATCAGGCGGGAACGGAAAGAGGCAAATTTACAATTGTGAGATAGAGTTTTCTTAAAACAAAACAGGTGAAAGGCGGTAAAATATTATGAGTAAAAAAATTGATTTAAACTGGTCGGTGTATGATATTACGAAAACTTATCCGGAAGTGATTGATATTATGGCAAATCTTGGGTTTGACGAAATTAAGAAGCCGGCTATGCTAAACTCCGTTGGACGAATTATGACAATTCCTAAGGGTGCAAAGGCAAAAGGAATTTCGATTCCGGTTGTTATAGCAGAACTGATAAAAAATGGTTTTGAAATTACTGGTAATATGCCGGATATTTCTTCTATGGGGAGCAAAGAATTTCAAGCCAAAGAGACTGGCAATACAGAATTGCTGAAGGGATATTTAAAGAGACTTGGAAATGGAGAAGATTTAGAAAGCGTTAAAAAAGATTTTGTTCAGAATTTTTCTGATGTAGATGCTTCTGAAATTATGAAGGCAGAGCAGGAACTTATAAAAGAGGGAACACCTATTAC
>ERZ856578.347-NODE-347-length-95015-cov-18.365049_pt1 | contig 95015 bp, 85 predicted proteins | sample MGYA00514384_ERZ856578 | MGnify/ENA primary metagenome ERZ856578 (study PRJEB29103, sample SAMN06111958) | human gut metagenome | biome: human gut; feature: ankylosing spondylitis patient; material: healthy_person | host: Homo sapiens | place: China:Hangzhou... | reverse complement strand
CATTGGAAAACGTACAGTGAAAGAAAACAGGCAAACCAAGAACAAACGTTATAAAGGGCTCCCGCCACGTTTGATAGTCCGACGGCCTATCAAGCCATGTTTGGGCCAACAATAAGGAGGAGATTTAAAAAGGATTAAAATAAAAAGACACCATGGAAAATATCTCCAAGGTGTCAACATATTCAGGTTTTAGTTTTTTAGCTGTAAAGAAAATTAGGCAAGAATCAAAAACCTGTCAACCAAATCAGTCATAGTTTTAAAAACTGTCAACCAATTTCAGGCAAGGTCACAAGTATGTGACTTTTGTTGAGATTACTTACCAAAAAAGCTTTGGGGGACAGGCATTCAACTCCTACCTCAATGCTTTGAAGAAAAATTACGGTCGCCCGGTTAAATCCAATATTCCTTATGTTGGAAATAAAAGTGCCGAATTTAAATCTGGGAACTTGAGCATTGTGATGGAAGAGCCTCACATGGGTTGGGAAGGTTCAATCATGTTTTTGCCAACGCAAATTTGGGAAGAGGCTCAAAAAGAAAGTGTGCAAAAGCAGGCAAATAATCAAAAGGAATTGGAGAGCTTGCTGTGAAATTTTTGAGGGCGATTGGGAAGGTCTTTTTGCTATCGGAAATGTGTCTTTCCGTGACTAATTGCCCCCAATATTGATCGTTATCGGAAAGAGTCTTTTGGGAGAAAAATAGTGAACACAGACGTTTTGGCATTGGATTATTCGCCGAACGGTCAACTGACGGCAGAACGAACAAAGAATCAGAATCCGGCGCTTTTATACATGATGACGCTGGGGACAAAACAGTCACGGGAAAAGGTCGGACAACTTTTAAACCATTTGGCCAAGATTTTTGGCTACGCGGATTGGATCTCGACACCGTGGGAGAGAATCCGCCAACCTGAGATGCTGGCCTTGAAAACCAAGTGGGAGATTGAAAAGAAGTCTCCTGCCACGATTAACTTGGCTTTGTCGGTTTTGAAAGGCGTAGCCCGTCAAGCTTGGATGGAAAATCTGTTGACCGATCATGAGTTCACGGTGATTCAAGCGATCAAAAGGGCTAGAGGTTCCCGTGCAACCAAAGGTCGGGCTTTGACGCCAGTTGAATCTTCCCGTTTGATTGTCGGCTGCGAAATGAAGTCCGATGCCAAAGGTGTCCGGGATGCTGCCATTATTGTCTTGGGAATTGGTTGTGGTTTGAGACGGGCCGAGATCGCTTCATTGAGAACTTCATCTTTGAATCCCGAAGAGCAGTCCATTCTTGTGATGGGTAAAGGGAACAAAGAACGCACCGTGTATTGCTCGGACGCAGTGTGGCAGCGGGTGATGCGTTGGAAGGATTTTCGTGTTGAAAGTGATGGGGTGGAAGAACTGTTCTGTTCCGTATCCAAAGGCGGAAAGCTTAATTCAGCTAAGAGCTTGACAGAGGATGCTATTTTCAAAATCTTGCGCTCAAGAGCCAAAGAGTTCGGTTTGGAGATCTTTGCCCCTCATGATTTAAGAAGAACCTATGCGACTCGACTTTTTGAATTAGGTGGGGACGTAAACGTTGTGCGACAAGCGATGGGGTACGCCAGCATTCTCACAACTCGGCGCTATGATAAGAGGGGAGAAGAGGCGGTTAAACAACTTATAAAACTTATCGTTCAGTAAGAATTGCCTAGATAAGAATATCTTGTTCGGCGATCTTGACAGTTTAATTAGGTTTTTGAAAGTTAGTTGTTTCAGTCCGAAAATAACTTGATCAGTTTGCAGAGCAACCTTTAGTCACAAACTTCCTACGAGATATCGCTAAAAGACACTTTGAGTTGGTGCAATGAGCCAGCAGTCGTAGCATAAGGAGTCTGCATCAGCTCCTCTTCTCAAAAACAGAAATATTGAAAATGAGTCTAACCAAGCTTTTTATACTCGTTTAGAACAAGTCCATGGATTTTAGGCTTTCACCATATTGTTTGCCAATGCTAGCTGTTAAGTTTAAGGTAGCACCAAATGGAGAAAATAACTCTATAAATTTTTCAACATTTGATCCCCAATAAACCATTGCACAAGCCATTGGTGCACCTTTATTATCTAATTCACCTTCAATCATAAAACGAAGTCTAGTGTCATATAAAAAACAAATAGAAGCCGCTTTCCCAAAGATGTACTCTTTCCAGTGGGATGTATTTGTAGCAACAGGAATAAGGGCTATTACTTCCGACTTATAAAGTTTATGCGCCTGATAACACTTTCTTAGCCAATCCTTGATGGTTGTCCCCCTTTCCCTATCAGCGCCATAAGGAGGATTCACAAAAATTTTCTTGAAATTCCATTTTTCTCTCAAACCATCTTGTTTGGGTAATGAGTAAGAAGTTACTGCATTGACACAAGACCATTCATTTGAACATGGATCTAACTCAATACAGCCGTCGAAAAATGTGGTGATAACCTCAACATACTTAGGAGGTGTGCACCAATTTCTTGATAATTGATTCTTATTTGTTCGACCCGCAGTCATACTTTATTCCCAAGGGTTTTTAATTGTTTTACTAAATCGTTGATACTTTTACCTTTATGGTTTAAAACGTTAAACCACGATTCGATTTCTGTGATATGAGTTTCAAAGTACTCTGTTAATTTTTTATCCGCCTCGTATGACATAGAAACTTTAGTAAAGCAGTTACTGTTTTTCTTATTTGTAGTCGGATTTAATGAATAAGAGTGCCTGAATGCATCTTTGCATTCTTTGATCTTAAAAATATCGGTAATGAACTTAGTTAACCCATCATCACTTAAGAACAGTAACCAGTCATAAGAATGGCTCAACACCTCTAACTCCTTGTTTTTGTTATTTGCTGTAAACCAATTTCCATGATTACTAACGATACCAACAGTCAAAACAAACTTTGTTAAAGATAAATTGGAACCACTAATCACTGAGTCCACAATGTCTTCGTATTTATCGATAGTAGGTCTATTGTTCTCATCAAAGTAGATCCCCATCACTTCTCCATTTGGAGCAATAACCTTTTGTAAAGAAGAAACCATTAATGCCACATAGGCTCCTTGCTTTGCTTTTTCAATTGTCTGGGGTCCTTTTGCATTTCCTTCTTTTCCAACTCTTTTACATTCAAACATTGCATAAGCATCTTTGCTTAATTCTGAAACTGAATATGTATTATCGAGCGTATTGACATTCGCAACGATAATACTTGATGTTTTTTCTCCTACCACTAAGCCATTTTTAATAACGGGAAAGCCATCTTTAGAAGATAATAATTTTTTCGTAGAGCCCCGATTAAAACTACAATCATTTAAAAAACCCATATCTTTGGCGATTTTTGTATTACTTAAATCCTCAGATATTAATAGTGGAATTTTGTCTTTTTGGGATAAGACTTTGTGTAGTGTAAATTCGACGTTATGAGTCAATGTACTATTACCATATTCGGGCAGTTTGGTTTCAATGGAAACGCCACTTAATAATCCCCATTGTTTTATCAAATAGTAAGTAATAATTTCGACAAATGTGCCTAGCGCTCTTCCGGAAGCCTTTTTGGCATCAAGTGTTCTCGCAAAAAACTCTGTGGCTAACTCTTCTTGAACTGTATCAATTGATTTATACGACATAATGACAAGTCCCAACAAGGAATAGAGAAATTTTATATTAATGAAAATTAAATAACCCACACTAGCGACTAAAAGAATTGAGTGCAATTTGATTGGAATTTAGTGTCGATCGGGACCTTAACTTACAATTTGATCGAAATATGTATAGGTTTTTAGAACCCACTGAAATTAATAAAAGAGTTTGGGAAAATACAAAATTGCCAAACGTAGATTCATAAGATTCAATGTATGTCTAACTACAACTATCTTTTTGCTTAATTATCAGCATATTTCCTCCAGATGAGGAAAATTTCAGTCATGTTACAAATTCTCAAAGGACGAGGTTAAAACTTTCGAGTCGTATTGACAAAAAATCATGTTTGGTTAAAACAACAGAGGTGTTTGGGGAGTATTGGAGAATTTGACTTTTTCGTTATGGGGGGGCACATATAGACCCTGTTGTCAAGTGATAAATGCGTAACTAATAAAAACTCTGGCACCGGTTCTCGGCAGCCATTCAGTTAAATCCCAACAAACGATTTTCTTATAAGCGAACGCTTATTGACTTCGATCGACAAGTGCTCGTTAGCGTCCTGAAACATGCTCGGACAGGCGCAAATGTAAACATATCAAAAGCTCCTGCCTGCTTATAGGCACAGTGCGAGACAAATACTACAGGGGTGGAATTCTAAAATAAATTCAAATATTTTCAACTTGCCATCATAATGAGGAAGTGGAGTGCTGTTTAAGATAAAAGGGTATACAGAAAACAGATGGGTTGATCTATTAAAGGAGGTTGAGTGATAGGGGAGATCAAAACTTTGATGTATTGAGAGGTGGGCACAATTTGATCTCCAAAGTTGATCATGATCAACAACTGATTGTCTCTTCTGAACGCCCCTCTCAAGATCTAACGCCATTCGGCAATTGTTATTTTTTCTGCAAATCCGCCCCGAATACAGATTGCTTTGTCTGTGAGCATCATAATTTGAGAAGTTGCAGTTCTCTAACAAATGTGCTGAGACTGACGGGACTGGAGCCAAGGCTCCGCGTGCACAGACGGCCACCTCTCCCCACCAATCCGAAACCTCCCACTCATTCAGTGCTGAATTATCTAGTGTTTGGCTGTCAGCTACGGAAAAATTTCACAGGTTAAAAATAAATACGAAACTTAAATTTGGTGGTGTTTGAGATAAAGTGGGTATACAGAAAACAGGTAGGCTGATCTATTGAGTTAGGACGAATAACAGAGAAGATCAATAACTTTGATGTATTGAGAGGTGGTTACTCTATAACCTCCAAAGTTGATCATGATCAACAACTGTTTGTCTCTTCTGAGCGTTTTGTTATCTCGAACCTCAAATTATTCAAAAAGACAGACAACAAAAATCTCGATAAAAAAAACAATGTCTTCTGTAGTAAGGCTGGAAAATTCCTCGTCAAATTGGGTGGGCCCGATTGGGGCCTAAGCTAGGCTGAAGCCAGATGCAGGGCGGGGATTTTTTTGTTAATTCCCCCACTTCTTTAAAAAAACTGCACCGAAAAATTCTCGTCAAATCGGGGGGAGCCAATTGGGACCTAGGTTAGGCTGAATCCAAAACTCATAAAAGGAATTTTTATGCAGAAAAATAGATTTGGAAACAGCAATCCTTTGATCGCTTCTAAAGGAATAGCTCTGCAAGTAAAAGCCTTGTTTATGACCAAGTGTTTTCAATTGGATCAGGTCAATATGTATGTTCGTCATGAACTTGAGCGCTGGGGACTAAGTAACGAGGTTACAGATGATGTTTTGCAAACGGTTGTCAGCATTGTGTCAGACAGAGTCATCTCTTGTCTGGACGATTCAGATTTTGATGATCCAAAAGAAAAATTTAAGTTGCTCTCGATAAGCGAAATTGCCAAGTTAGCAGGGCGAGATGTTGGTACCGTGCATAGTTGGAAAAAAGACGATCCAAATTTCCCAAAACCGATAGCTCAAGGGCATAAAACTAAGCGGTGGCTTAAACAAGAAGTTGAGCAGTATCTACGTAGGCGTGCTATCAACACAGAGGATCCAGCGGATTTACAACCTAAGACTCTAAAACTGAATGAGAAAGATGCCTTAACTGAACCACAAAAACAATTCGTAATGTTGTCGATAGCGCAATGTTCGTTGGATGTTTTGCAGCGTTGTTTGTCGAAGAAAGGGTTTAAAAAAATAGTGGTATCAGATTCGCCCCTAGTTATTCCTGACATATCCGTTCTCCGTTCGACTCTGGTTAGACGCCTGTTAGGTGTCAGTCGTCCCACTTTTAACAAAATAAAAAAGGATCCCAATTTTCCCAAGTTGGATTCTGGGCGAAAACGGTACAAGGTGGTCGAGATTCGTTACTGGCTTGAATCTCGGAAGCCTAAAAAATAATCGTGAATGATAGATGGAGCTTTGTAATGAGTTTTAGTTACTCAGAAATACAAGAAATGGTGGCTGAGGTGATGGAGGAGTCCTTTCCCAATGGACAAATGTCTCCGGTACTAGCCTTAAAAACCGTGAGCTGTTTAGTGTGGTATGAAGTCCTTGGTATTCAGCCCAATGACAAAGGGAAATTGCTTGATCTCTTGGGTGTAAGCAGAGGCTATTTTTATACGTACACAAAAAAGCACCCAAGTTTCCCGCCGCCTGTGTCGCTAACTTCTAAACGCATAGGTTGGATCGCGGGTGATGTCTACCAATTCATCCTGTCACTCAGGATGGAAAGCAGACAGTAATTTTTACGTTATGGGAAAAAAATATGAAAGCAATGAAAACTATTGGGGTGTATGACACTCCAGAATTGGCGTTTGAATCACTGGGTTTTACCTGGAACGAAGACCTCACCACGAAGGGGGCTGGTTATTTAGAGCCCACTCATTCCGATTATTTCTATATGGATGCGATCGGAGGGGTGGTCTATAGCGCTAATAAGATGGCAAAGGCGTACTGGACGCCAAGCGAAGGGGCTAAATTAGGCAGAAAGGACCAAAATCTGATCTTTCAACGGGCAATCAAAGCACAGTTAGAAGATAAAGCATGTGAAAGAAATAAGAATAAGTGTGCAGCAGAGTGTGCAGAGAGGATTTGGGAATTGGGACAGCCCTGTAAGGAACATCCTTTTTTAACCAAAAGGCACTTAAAGCCTGTAGATGCACTACGGATCATAGACTATAAGTTAGCTTATGAGCTTCATTCGGAAAATCTGAAAGTTTTAGGTGTGGATGGCCACTTTGGGTTTAAGTGTAGCGGTGGACAATATCTTTCTGACGAATCGCCTCTCTTGGTTTTCCCTTTCCGCAATTTACGGGGAGAGATTCAATCAGTAATGCTTGTTGACAATGTTGGCCAAGAATCGTTCTTGTATGGATCACGGTATTACGGTGCTTTTTGGGGTACGGATCCGCTCGAACAGTTTGAGGCAATCAAAAAACTCGGAGTGACTCAAAGTGTTGCTTCTGCTTTATGTGTAGGGCAATTGAAGCAATTTCCTGTTATTGCTGCGGCTTCTTTGAGTAATTTGAAAGTTGTTGTTAAAGAACTATACGAGGGATTCGATCAGTTTTTCTTGCTGTTGGATGCGAATAGCAGTGACCCTGAAATCGAAGTGTTAGCTAGAAAAATCCATGCTTACATAGCAAAACCAGAGTTTGATGCAACTATGGAGCAAAACTACTTGCAATTGGGTTTTAAAGGTAAGCCAAATAATTTTTCCGATTTTTATCTTTTAAAGGGAGAAATCTAAGATGTCCGTTATTGACCCGATTGATTCAGCTAAACAAGTGGCTCCTATTCAAGTTGATATTTTAGGAAATAAGCGTTTTACAACGAAGAATGGTCGTCAATTCTTGATTACGCCAACAGGTGTTTATGTTGAACTTCAGGAAGGAGTGAAGGCATTTGTCTGTTCATATCTGGAAGTTACGGACGTATTCAGAGATACTAGAAAAACGACTTGGGGACGTGTAGTTCGGTTCTATGATGTAGATGGGCAGGAACACGTAAAAATGGTTCATATGTCACAGCTGGTTAACTTTCAATCGACCTTAGTGAATGAGTTAGTTGAGGAAGGACTTAAAGTCGATATTGCGAAAAAACAGCTTGTTTTGGAATTCATTAATGAGTATCCGACAGAAGCTCTGACTAAAGCCATATGTACAAATACTCTCGGTTCTGATCCAGAAGGAAGATTTTTTGTTTATCCAGATATGTCTCAACCGTTAGGCTATAGGGTTTACGGTAAGCCTTTAAATGGTGAAAAGGTTCTTTTCATAGGAAGACAAGGAAATATTCCTAATTATTCATCGAAAGGAACCTTGAAAGAATGGCAAGAGCATGTTGCGATTACAGCAAGGTATTCAACTTTGGTTGCATTTGTTCTCTGTGTCGTGTTTGCTGCTCGATTAATGAAATTGATGAATGTTGAATCGTGTATTTTCCATTTTTATGGGAAATCTTCTGCAGGCAAGTCGACTCTACTGCGGGTTGCCGGTAGTGCATGTGGAAGTACTTCATCAGGGGGAGTGATTTATGGTTGGAACTCGACTCGCAATGGGATGGAGGCATTCACTTCAGATCGAGAAGACGATGTTTCTTTTTATGATGAAATTAGTACTAATGAAAATTCAGATTTTGTTGCCCAGATTTATCAGTTCGGCAATCAAACAGGGAAACGTCGCATGGATAAAAATGGAGGGGCTAGGCCTGTTTCTACTTGGAGAATGATGATACTTTCTACAGGGGAACGATCTCTTGAGCAAATGGTTGGGAAAACTGATGCAGGGGTGTCGATGCGTTTTATTGGAATCGAGCTTAACAAAGATCGAGATGGCATTTTTGACCATAAACCTGCCGAAATAGTTGAGTTGAAAGAAATAACTGATAAGATCAGGCACGATACTGAATTCGAGTATTATGGTACGGCTGTTCCAGCATTTTTAGAAAAGTTATATGAAAACTTATCATCGGATGATGCAAAGTTAAGATTGTTGGATAGATTGAATAGATATAAAAAAAGTTTCTATGCCGGCTGTGACTTGGAAGAGGATAATCAGGTACGTAGAGTTTTGGAACATTTTGCCAATGTTGCAGCTGGCGGTGAATTAGCGATTGCATTGGGGATAATGCCTTTGGATCAAGGGGAGGCTTTGAAGGTTTGTAGTGAGGTTGTTCAGTTGTGGCGAAAAAATTTCAAAACAGAATCAGAACGTAAAAATGATGAGATTGAGTTCGTGAAAAACTTTTCTCAACGTTACAAAAAAGCATTCCATATCATTGATAAGAGCGGTTCAAGACGTGAAGAAACGAAATGCCAATCTCAGGAATGTTTTGGCTATATTCTGCATGAAGGACAGTGCACGAAGGTCTACTACTTTAAAGAAGCTTTTAAGGAAAAACTTTGCCAGGAACTAGGTGTCGAAGCAAAGAAGCTTTTGGGCAATTTAAAAGAAAAAAAGATGTTGCAAGTTAATGATGGTAATTTTGCCGTGAAATTACCTAGAGAAACGAAAGGAATCCCCAAAGGGAGATACTATTGCTTGCTATTGGAAGAGTAAATGTTGTTGTACTATTCCATAGGTGTCCCAGATTTTTCCAGAGTGCTTTTCTTTCTGTTGGACAGTAAATAGGCTGTGTCCCCGTTGTTCCAACTGTCCCATATAATGTTCATCCAAACTAACAACTAAAAATAGTTGTTAGTTTGGAAAATAGCTAAACAAGCACAGTAAGTAAAGATTTTATAGTAACCTTTATAGTAACTTAATAAATTTCATTGCTTGTTAAGCACTGTATTTACTAGTAGTTCGAGTCTCTCCCCGACCAATTAAAAGAATGGCACGTTTTTAACGTGCTTTTTTTGTATCCGATCTGAAAATTGAGCATCAGATCGGATTCAAGCAAGAACTATTTCAAAACTGATTATTTCCCACAGTCACAGTGACAATCGCCATGTTGACCGCAATTGTCATGCTGACATTGTCCATGATGGGCATGCTGGTGTTTGCTGCAGGCCGCTTCCAAATTACTTTGAAGATTTCCGGCTAAAAGGGATGTGACGGCTTCGTCAGCTACACCGTCAATACCGGCATAAAGCTTAATGTCGGCTTGTTTCAGCGCTTGCATGGCACCATCACCAATACCGCCGCAAATGACGCAATTCACATTCTCAGCAAGAAGAATGTCGAGCATGGCACCATGTCCGCGTCCGTTAGTCTGTTCAACTTTGGTTGAAGCGACTTGACCATTTTCTACATCGTAAATCTTAAATGCAGCTGCCATACCGAAATGTTGGTAAATATTTTCGTTTTTGATGGGGATCGCAATTTTCATAGTATTGGCTCCTTGGAGAAATTGATTGACTTGATGTTGTTTCCCATGTCTACAACGGCAACGACCAGGGCAAGTGTGTTCAGCTAATCCATTGCAAATTCTGTAGTGACCGCCACCAATCAATAAAGGTCTACCATTTACGATCGCATCTGCGACTTTGAATCGGGCCTTTTCATAAATTTCGGTAACGGTAGTTCTCGAAATTTGCATTTGCTGAGCACATTGTTCATGTGTTCTTTTTTCGTAATCCACTAAACGAATCACTTCATACTCATCAACAAAGAGAGTAATAGGATCGCTTTTTCCTTCGGAATTAAACGCTCTAAAAACAGGTTCTGAGCATATTCGTCGGCATCGACTGGGTCTTGGCATGGTTTTTCACGTCCGTAATATTCGACATATGTCGGATATAGGATAGAACTATTCCAACAAAAGGTCAAATCAATATCTGCACAAAATTTGTTGACTCATCAATAAATGACTCTCAAAAAACATGAGTTTTCTTTTGGATCCGTGCTTAGAAATGAGACGAAAATCACTGACTTTGTTTAGCAAGAAAAAGAGAACAGAAAAGAGGCGATACATGAAGTTTCGCCTCTTTTTGAGATAACTTGAAGTTAATTTACGCTTTTTGCCAAGCGAAAACGTGTAAATGAAAGCTGATTGCAATATGTTTGAGAAAGTTCCGTCAAGGCTTTTTGTAAAGTTTTTTCGTCAATTTCTTGAGTCAAAAGAACGAGGTTCTCATTAATCTCCTCAATTTTTTCAACGACAATTTGATGTTTTTCCAGCGTGGGCAAAACATGATTTGTTAAGTCATTCAAGCTGCTGGAGTTAAATCGAATGTAGTTCTTATTTCTTTTTTCATTGTTATCCAGAAAAGTCACAACAGTGGCAGAGTCTGGTTTGACAATGCTTTTATGTCCTTTGGCAATATCTATAACGTCGGCAAGAACCGCACTGGCGGTAGCTTCGCCTCCGGCGCCTGCTCCGTAAAAGAGGGTTTTGCCAACAGCGTCGCCTACTATTTCAACCGCGTTCATGGCATCACTGACTTGAGCCAGAATGCTGTTTTGAGGAATTAAGGTTGGCGCAACCTGGAAAGAGAGACGATCGTTGATTTTCTCTACAGTAGCCAGTAGCTTAACGACAAAACCGAGCTGTTGAGCGAATCGAATGTCAAGAGAAGAAATCCCTTTGATCCCTTCAACAGCTGTAATATCAAAGTGAAAAGGAACGCCGAAGGCCAATGAAGTCAAAATCGACAATTTATGCCCAGTGTCCAATCCTTCGATATCAAAGGTCGGATCTGCCTCAGCATAACCTAACTGCTGTGCGTTTTTTAATGCTTCTGCAAAAGACAGAGGCGTTTTGTGCATTGCGCTCAAAATATAGTTGCAGGTGCCGTTGAGAATTCCGCTAATTTTGCAAATTTGATTACCGGCAAGTCCTTCTCGTAATGCTTTGATAACAGGAATACCGCCGGCAACCGAAGCTTCAAAGAAAACGGAGCGATTTTGTTTTCGAGCTTCTGTAAAGATTTCATCGCCATGAGTAGCCAAAAGAGCCTTATTGGCGGTAATAACATCTTTTCCGTTTTTTAAGGCATTCAAAATAAAGGTTTTAGCGGGTTCAATGCCTCCCATTACTTCAATGACAACAGAAATTGAAGGATCATCAATGATTGAATTTAAATCGTTGCTGGCGATGACGTTTCCCTGTGTTTGTAAGATGACCTTATCAGTTTTTCTGCAAACTACCCGTTTAATTTCAATCTGTTTGCCAGCTCGGGTATGAATTAACGCTGCGTTTCGTTTCAAGACTTGGTAGACAGAGCTGCCTACAGTACCGAATCCCGCCATACCAACGATTAATTTTTCTGCCATTTGAAATCCTTTCTTTCACAACCTATTCCATTCTAACCTAGGATGAGAATACATTTTGTATCTCGCCTAATTAGAGCCGATTTGTTCTTTTTTTGTCGTTATCTTCAATTATTTGTTTCTTTATTCCTCTAAGAAAAATTCCTTATTTTGATTGAGAAAAATTAGAAAAAATATTCAAATTCGCTTGATCTGGTTTTTAAATTTGATTAACATCAAAATTAATAACGATCTTAACAAAAGATCTTGTTTCTACAAATCAAACTGGCATCTCTGGCACCATCAGTGATCCGCCCGTTGGACGAATCAAGAAAGGAGCTCCTTTATGAAGCACCATGAATCCAGTATTGAAATTGGCGCCATCAGCAACAAATCCAAACTTATTCCGTTAATTCTCGGTCCGTTGGTGGCATTGCTGTTTTACTTTATCCTTCCTGAGCAATACATAACCTCAGCGGGAGTCTCTGAAACCTTTTCTCATGCGGCGCGTGCGTGTGCAGCTATTGTGCTGTGGATGGCCATTTGGTGGTTTACCGAAGCTGTCCCGATTGCTGTTACCTCCCTTTTGCCTATAGTGCTTTTCCCGCTCTTTGGCGTGATGGGATCGTCAGATACGCTCAAAGAGTATGCAAACGGCACCATTTTCTTATTTTTAGGTGGGTTTTTAATTGCAGCGGGCATTGCTCGTTGGCACTTGGACCGCCGCATTGCATTGTTAACGATTCGCATCGTCGGAACTAAGCCTCAGCAGATCATTTTGGGACTTTTGCTCTCAACATCGTTTATTTCCGCCTGGGTGAGTAATACGGCAACGGCAGCCATGATGGTTCCGATTGCTCTGGCTGTGCTGAAAGTCGTCCGTTCAACTCGAGAAGACTTACCGATAGACCGTGCCGAGCATAATTTTGGAGTCTGTGTCTTATTAGCTGTCGCTTATGGAGCCAGTTTAGGCGGTGTTTTAACATTGATTGGAACGCCGCCAAACGGTATTTTTGCGCGCTTTGTTGAACAAACCTATAACGTCCCCGTGAGCTTTATTGATTGGATGCTTATTGCTTTTCCCATTGTTGTTGTGATGATTGCTGCAACTCAGCTGTTAATGACAAAGGTTTTATTCAGGGAATTGGTGAGCGAATTGCCCGGTGGAAAAGATTGGGTTATGCATGAGTATTCCAAATTGGGACCAATGTCTCGGGGTGAAAAAATTGTCTTGACGGTTTTTGTGACGGCGGCTCTACTGTGGTGTTTTGGTCCTGTGATTCGCGGCATTCAGATTGGAGATATGACACCATTTAAACCATTGTCTGATACGGTTATCGCAATGGGAGCTGGGATTATTTTGTTCATTATCCCTGTTGACTATAAGCGTGGAGTACACGCTTTGGATTGGTCCAGTGCGAGCGATACAGTTGCTTGGGATGTCTTGTTGTTATTTGGCGGTGGTTTGTCTATGGCTGCAGCGATTCAAAAGACAGGCTTGGCGGATATTATCGGAGCGCAAGCAACGTTCTTATCATCGCTACCTGAAGTTGCTGCAATCAGCGGTCTTACAACGCTAACGGTTTTTGCTTCCGAATTTACCTCCAATACAGCGCTTGCTGCAACCATGATGCCTTTGGTTGCGGCCGTTGCCGATTCTATTGGTATGCATCCTGAAGCGCTTTTGGTGGCAACAACGTTCGGCGCATCGCTTGCGTTCATGATGCCTGTTGGTACTCCGCCTAATGCCATTATTTTCGGGACTGGGCGCATTCGTATTGCTGAGATGATTCGCGCAGGCTTTTGGCTTAATGTTTGCGGGATCGTTGTTGTCACGATCATCTGCTCTGTTTTTAGTGTCGGAATGATTCCTTAATTCTATCTACACACTTCTGTTCATTTGGGGCGGTTAAACCGCCCCAAAACATTTTGATAACTTTGCAATTATGGATACTATTTATTGATACTATTTTGTTCCTGGAGCACAATAAACAGATATTCTCTTTTTTCTTAGGATCATAAATCATGATCGAAAATTCGAAAAACACAGTTAAGTCCAAACGTGGTCCTTATCGAAGCCAACTTGTTTCCAGAGGCGATGTTTCTCACGCTCGTGCGACCGATGAAGTGCAAGGCATTGTGACCGATGAAACAACGGAAGCCGCCGATCAAAAAGAATTGGAAGCATTGGGGACTATTCTCAAAGGCGAAGCACCCGCAGATCGCATTCGCTTGCTACGTCTTTTGCTTCGTCAAGAACGTCTAAATTACGCGGCAACCAGTTCGCGAGTGGATAATCCCGACGATATTTTGGTTAAAGATTGGCGCACCGGAGTCTATCCATACAAAAATCGTCTCAATCGCAAAACGTACGAAAAGGAAAAGTTTGCCCTTCAAGTGGAATTGTTGAAGTTGCAGGCTTGGGTTAAGGAAACCGGGCAGCGCGTGGTTATTCTTTTTGAAGGCCGAGATGCAGCCGGTAAAGGCGGCACCATTAAGCGCTTCATGGAACACATGAATCCTCGTGGCGCTCGCGTTGTAGCTTTGGAAAAGCCGAATGAACGCGAATTGGGGCAATGGTATTTTCAACGCTACGTTGAACATCTTCCGACACGTGGAGAAATGGTTCTTTTTGACCGTTCTTGGTACAACCGCGCCGGTGTTGAACGAGTGATGGGTTTTTGTAATGAGCAGCAATATGACCGCTTCATGAAAGAGTGCCCTGAATTTGAACGCAATCTTGTTCATAACGGCATCTACATTATTAAGTTCTGGTTCTCAGTGAGCCGTGATGAACAGCGCCGTCGCTTCAAAGAACGGAAAATTCACCCGTTAAAGCGCTGGAAATTGTCTCCGATTGATGTCGCATCATTGTCAAAGTGGGATGATTACACACGTGCTAAAGAAATGATGTTCTTGAACACCGATACGGTGGAGTGTCCCTGGATTGTCGTAAAGAGTGATGATAAAAAACGCGCACGTCTTAATGCGATGCGTTACGTGTTACACCTCTTGCCTTACACTAACAAAAACGAAAATGTGATCGGTCCCGTGGATCCCCTTATCGTAGGCCGTGCCAATATTGTTTTTGAACAAGGCGAAGAACCGTCCATTACTGCGACCCCTAAGAAGTAATTTAGAACGGCAAAAACATAAAGGACACCAAGCAAACGGTAAGTCGTTTAATTTGGTGTCCTTTCTTTTTATGCAGAAAGAAGTTTGACTATGATTGACTTATTTAATATAGCTCGATATCGAACTAAAGGAAAATTATGAAATCGTATTTATCTATTTTTTCCGATGCTGCGAAGCTTCGTGCCAAAGGTAACGCTTATATTCTTGCGTCGCTGGAGAGAGCCGGACTAAAGGGAATTGTTCCCAGCCACGGGGATGTCATGGTTCAACTTTTTATGAAAGGCGCATGCAACATGGGGGATTTGGCACGCAGTGTCAAGCGCAGTAAATCCACCGTAACAGTTTTAGTAGATAAGTTAGAAAAAGCGGGATATGTTCGAAAAGAGTGTGATCCTAAGGATAGTCGCGGAATTTTAGTTTCTCTGACGGAAAAAGGCCTTGAGTTGGAACCTATTTTCGTGGAAATTTCTGAGGGGCTCAACCAACTCATAACAGAGAATCTGACTGAAGAAGAAATCAAGACGTTGGAAAGATTACTTAAAAAATGTGTTGGTTGATGGATTGGTCAACTGATACTAACTTTTGTTTTTATTAAAGGTTCGATGTCGAACTAAAGGAGAAGAAAATGAAGAATGCAAAATTACAACATGTGGATATGACGGCCGGCCGTACAGAACTTCACGAACTCTTATCGTTGACTGGAACCGAAGTCTCGATAAATAATCTGCCCGCTGGGGTAAGCATCCCTTTTGTGCATGCCCACACAAATAATGAGGAGCTTTATATTGTTTTGTCAGGAAAGGGATCCTTATTCGTCGACGGTGAAGAATTCCTTATTTCTGAAGGAGACTGTTTGCGAGTAGATCCCAAAGGTGAGCGTTGTTTAAAGGCTGCAGACGACAGCGCTTTGCGTTACCTTTGTATCCAAAGCAGGGCGGGCAGCTTGCAAGGTTATACGATGTCGGACGGGATCATTTCAGAAGAATTTAAAAAGCCGTCTTGGTTGAAATAGTTTGGATTGACTTTAGGGGGGGGCACAAAGTCTAATTCCCAGGCTTGAGTAGCGCCTCTTTTGTTTTGTATTTAAAAAGCGCTCAACTAGCCCCTTCGATTGAAATTTCCTTCTCTTACTTATTCGATTTTGTCAGGGAAATGATCGGTCTATACTCTGGATGAGTCTAAAAAGTCTAAGAAAGAATCAGATTTGTGTAACTCCTCCACCAGTAAAGGGAAGGAATAGGACAATTGAACACCATCACTTTAAAATGACTGATGGTAAAAGTTCCTGCAAGAACACTTTTACCACAGCACGTAGTGAGTTCGATTCTCAATGCGTGCTTTTTTATCTCAAGTTTTCAATGAGTAAGCGATTTTTATAACAAATTAAGAGGTGTTTACTCAATCCCTTCCTACAATGGGACTTTTGTAACACCCCCTTTTTTGTAAAAAGGCTACAAATAGGCGACAATTCGTCTGTTTTTTCTATCAAAAAGAGTCCTTATTGTCCATGAAGCAAAGTCAAACGATCAGAGAGTACTTAAGCGCTATTCCGCCAGAAAATACAGCCACGCGAGTGGCCTTTTTTCTAGCCGGATTCTTGATGGCAATTTGGGCCGCCATGGTCCCCTTTGTGAAAGTTAGTCTTGGCCTGGATGAAGCTCATTTAGGAATGGTACTGCTCTGCGTGGGCCTGGGCGCGCTCGTTGTGATGCCACTGTGTGGTGGCATTGTTGCTAAACGAGGTGCCAAGTTTTTGTTAAACAAAGCGTTTTTCATCGTTCCGTTTCTCCTCTATGGCGTCGTTTTCTCTTCAAACACATTGCTCACAGCGGCACTTTTGTTTGTCTTTGGTATGGTATTTGGTGCCATTGATGTTTCGATGAATGTACACGCTGTTGAAGTAGATCGTCGAAGCGAAAAACGCCTGATTGCCGGGTTTCACGCTCTGTATTCACTGGGAAGCGTGGTTGGTGCTTTAGCGATGGCAACTCTTCTCAATGTCGGGATTGGATTACTTTATGCCGCAGGCGTTTGGCTGCTGATTTGTATCATTATTTGGGGATTCTCGGTCAATTCCCTTCTACCTGACGCAGGTAAAGCTCAAGGTGTATCCCAATCTTTTGTTTGGCCAAGAGGTTTCGTGCTTTGGTTGGGGTTAATTTGTTTTTTGCTTTTTATGGTAGAAGGGGCCGTGCTTGACTGGGGTGGTGTTTTCTTGGTCGAAGAAAAGTCGGCTGCGATTGAAAACGCTGGTTTTGCCTTTGCAGCTTTCTCTACGGCCATGACTCTTATGCGTCTCATTGGGGATAAATTAATTGCGTATGCAGGTCCCAGAAATTGTGTGCGATATGGTTGTCTGATTGGTGCTCTCATGTTAACGGGGTGTGTCCTATTACCTCACGTTTGGCTTGTTGTCGTACTCTTTTTTGCGTTGGGACTAGGATTGGCCAACGTCATTCCGATTGCCTTTGCCAGTACAGCGGATCAAAACAAAATGCCAATGAGTTTGGCGCTTGCTGCTGTGACAACTTTAGGTTATGCAGGACTTTTGACAGGCCCGGCACTTATTGGATTCATTGCAAAAGTCACTAGTCTTTCTACTGCCTTATTAATGCTTGCGGCCTTTTTGGTAATTGTGTCTTTTTCGAGTAATATTTTTCGACAAAAGTAGATTTTTGGGGATGGCAATGAAATTAACAAAAGGTAAATGTTTATTGGTCCTTGCCGCCGCATTGGTGGGTTTAACCGGTTGCGGCGAAGAGGATGTCGGCGATGTTTCGTTAGGTATTTTTACGTTTAAAGACATCAAAATTAATCGCTTTACCGATCCTGTGGTGACAGGGGTGACCTGTCATGTGGCTAGCATAGAGGCAAATTTGTCATTGAGCGATCCGTCCAACAATTCCATTGAATGCCACCGAACGGGCCCTATCACACGCCAGATGATTGAGGCTATTGATAAAAGTAAATCGGGAGAAGTAATCTTTAAGCGCTCAAAGAGCGTGTTGCTGAAAAATATGAAGATTCGTCGTATCTATGATGCAGAATCTCAGACGCTTCTATATGTTGCTTACTCCACCAAAGAAACAAGCGGCAGTTTCCATCATTCCCTCTCTGCGATTCCACTTTTTGGGACAGAGGGCTATATCAAGCCGCTTCCAAAAGTGCAATAAAGTCCCACTTATATTGAAAAATAACCCTCATTATTTTGAGTTTTATTGTTTTTAGCCAAAAATCAATGAGGGCTTTCCCACTTTTTGCAGAATTTTGATTTATGAAAGTTATCCACAGAAATTGTGAATAACTTTCATATTTTTGTAAGAAAACTCAAGTGGAACAGAGAGTTAACTCATTGCTTAAAAAAGTGGCAATTGTGGGAAATTTCCCGTGTCTAACGAATTTGTCCCTGATAACGACCGGTGTTGTCATAAAAGCGACCGTTGGCGTCTTCTCGACCTAAATATCTGCCGGAGTGGTCATAGTGGCGACCGTTGGCATCGATTCGTCCCTGGTAGCGTCCGGAGCTGTCGTAAATTCGTCCGGAAGAATCCATACGTCCCTGATAGCGACCGCTGCTGTCATAGCGGCGGCCATTAGCATCCACTCTGCCTTGATATCGACCGCTATGATCATAAAAGCGACCGTTATCGATACGTCCTTCGTAACGGCCGCTATCGTCGTAATAACGACCGTTATGATGGTTGTAACCATAGTGGTGGGCAAAGGCGACACTTGTCAGAAATGAACTGATAAAAACAAAGGCAAATAGAAAAATCTTTCGCATATAGTCCTCTTGGCTGTTTTGAGCAGGTTACTCCGATACAGTTGTTTTTGCATGACGAAAAAAGCCGAAAAACATTTCAGTCTTTCGGCTTAATAAGAGAGGAAAAAGAAATTTAAATACTGGCCACTTTTTCGAAGGCCACCTTAGCTGCTTTAACGGTTTCGTCAATCACCTCATCACTATGGGTGATGGAAACAAAACCTGCTTCAAAAACAGAAGGTGCGAAATAAACCCCTTGATCCAACATGCTATGGAAGAACACATTGAAGCGTTTGGTGTCAGACTTCATTACGTCTGCAAAACCTTCGGGACACTTATCCAAGAAATAAAGTCCGAACATACCACCGACACTTCGAGCCGAGAAGGTTACGCCGACTTGGTTGGCAGCAGCTTTCAAACCTTCAATTAAACGAGATGTCTGAGCAGAGAGCCGATCGTAGAAACCCGGCTGTTGAATATGTTTCAAAGTGGCTAGACCGCACGCAACTGCAACAGGGTTCCCGGAGAGTGTGCCAGCCTGATAGACGGGACCGCAGGGGGCAATCTTTTCCATGACATCGCGTCTGCCGCCAAAGGCTGCCACGGGCATGCCGCCGCCAATGACTTTACCAAACATTGTGATATCAGGAGTCACGTTGTAGAGACTTTGAGCTCCGCCCAATGCGACTCTAAAGCCAGTCATGACCTCATCGACAATCAAGAGCGCACCGTATTGAGTACAAAGCTTCCGCATGGTTTGAATGAATTCCAGTTTGCCCGGAACCATATTCATATTGCCGGCTACCGCCTCCACGATTACACAGGCGATGTCGTCTCCGTAACGCTTAAAAGCATCTTCAAGCTGAGAGGGATTGTTGTATTCGAGAACAAGCGTGTGTTCCGTTACACCGGCGGGAACGCCCGCAGAACTCGGGTTGCCGAACGTGAGCATACCGGAGCCGGCCTTTACTAAAAGGCTATCGCTGTGGCCGTGGTAGCAGCCCTCAAATTTAATAATTTTATTGCGTCCCGTAAAGCCGCGTGCAAGGCGAATGGCGCTCATGCCCGCTTCAGTGCCAGAACTTACTAAACGCACTTCCTCAATAGAGGGAATTAATTTTTTAATTTCTTCGGCAATTAAAATTTCTCGTTGGGTAGCGCAGCCGAATGTCAGGCCCATATCGACGGCTTCGTGTACTGCTTTAATGACTTCAGGGTTGTTGTGACCCAAAATCATGGGGCCCCATGATCCGATGTAATCAATGTAGCGTTTGCCGTCCTCGTCCCACATGTAGGGACCCTGGGCTTTTTTCATAAATCGGGGAGAACCGCCGACTGAGCCAAAGGCTCTGACAGGAGAATTCACGCCGCCCGGAATGCTTTGACGGGCGCGTTCAAATAATGAATCATTCGTATCCATTTCTAATCCTTAAAAGGCGTAACCCACACCTAAGTTAAAGCTCGTGTTGGCAGGCTTGAAACGTCCGTCAAGGGCTTCGTTTTCATTAATTTCCACATTGTGGAAGTGCGGGAAGTTAACGGTCATGTCACCCATTACACGCAGATGATCCGTAACCGCCCAGGTAAAGCCCGTTTGAACAACAGGATTGATGCTGTGTTCTTTATAGTCACCGCCGTCTTTTGCTTTCAATTCAGAATAAGCAGCACCGGCGCCGACATGCATGCGCATGGCATCCAACACTTCAAAGTGGTACTGAAGCATTAAGTTGGTGTTGGTCAGGCGGTATTTATTAACCGTTTTACCCGGAGCATTTAAATCATGTTCGCTTCTTTGATAGCTTAAATCCCAAGCCCAGTGGCGGTCCATGAAATGGCGAATACCAAATTTATAGCCGGAGTCGGAGTCTAATGTGAATCCGCCCGGTACGTCGCCGCCTCCGTCAGAGAGGTCCGTTTTTACCCAAGAGCCCTGTGCGTAAAGTTCGGTTGTGTTAGACCACGCCGATGCAACACTATCGGGCCACGGGGAGAAGCGTCGAGACTGATCGTCAAATTCAATCTTGGAGAAGAAGAAAAAGACGTTAGAAACCGGAATGTACGTGGCGTACACATTAAACCAATCAGTGCCGGCACTGACAAGAGGAAGCGGAACCGGAATCGGCAACCAGTTGTAGTCTTGACGGAAGGTTAGACCAGCAGTGTAACCCGCTCCCAAATGAAAGCCGGAATTGGCAATGGGAAAACGGGCGACCCAAGCGTAGCCCATAATGGGTTCAAACTCATAATGGGAATCGCGGAAAAGCATCATATACATTAAGCGTTCATTACCGTGTTCATCGATGATGCCTCGGGAAATACCAGCCCCAAACGGATAGGCGTTTTCTTCATCACGGTTGTCGTAGTCCCAGCGGGGATGATTGGTATAGGCCGGAACTAAAAGACCAGTACGACCGTGTTCGATAATGTCATGCATACCATTTAACTGATTGCCGACAAAGCCTGCGTCCGGATAGGGGGAGACAGCACCGGGAAGGGTTTCGACGAAACTGTCGATAAAGCCGGCATGAGCGGCAACAGCGGCCAGGGAGAGTGAAGTGGCCAATGCAATTTTTTTCAATGAGGGCACTGTGTGCTCCTTTGTATTTTGTTTGTTAAGTTTTGGAAAATGTTCAATTATTTCATGTTTTTCTCTCTTTCTCCACCTCTTTGTTTTTACCCCTATGCTTTAGGACTTTTCCGATACAATCAGAACTCCATCTGACGTTTGCCGGATCGTCCCTATGCTTCTTGCTTTACTTTGTTTGTACATCTTTTTGTTAATTGTTTTGAGTGTGTATCGCTCTAAACAAACAAAAGAACAAAATGCTCGAAATTTTTTAACGGCAAGTGGCAGCGCCAGCGCCATACTCTGTGCCTTATCTTTGGTTAGTACCATCATCGGAGGCTCTGCCACGCTCGGTATTGGTGCTTTGGCTCAAAAGATCGGAACAGCTGCTTTTTGGTGGTTGGGGGTCGGTGCAATTGGGCTCTTTTTGCACGGTTTGTGGATCGCCCGTGTGATTCGTTCAACAGGAGCTTGTACTTTACCCGATGTATTGGGGCGTCTTGTGGGCAACGGTGCCAAGCGTTGGAGTGCTTTTATTATCGTGGTGAGTTGGGTAGGGGTGGTTGCCGCTCAATTCACGGCGCTTCGGACTTTATTGACAGATATTCTGCCCTCATCACAAGGGGAAGTGCTTTATTTATTTCTGACGGTGGCCATCGTGTTACACACGGCTTTTGGCGGACAAAAAGCTGTTCTTCGTACAGATGCCATGCAGACAGCTCTTTTAACCGGTGGGTTTGTCTCGGCAGCCCTTTGGTGCCTGACAAGCTCCAGTGTCGACTGGGGCGCAATTGATCCAATTCCTTTTAATGATTCGTTTGGTGCTTGGGATTGGCTGAAGCTTGCTCTTTTGGTGGGCGTCACTTATATGGTCGGGCCTGATATTTTTTCAAGAACATTTGCTGCATCCTCTAGCCGCTCGGCCTCATTGGGAGCATGGGTGGGATCCGCACTTTTATTGGTTTTTGCCGTCATTATTACGTTTTTGGCAATGAGCAATTTGTCGGCAGCCAACCCCTTGTCTGGGTGGCTTTCCGATGCCTCTGTTATGCCTTCTTTTATTAAAGTGGCTCTGGCGTTGGGGCTGGTAAGCGCTTTAGCGGGATCGGCTGACACGGTTTTATTGTCTGCAGCGGGTATTGTAGAAAAGGATCTTCTTGATGGGGACCAATCATCACGGTTGCGCCGCTTGATCGCATTGTTTGGTTTTGGAGCGGTTTTACTGACTTATCAATCCTCGGACATCATCGGCTGGCTCTTATATGCGTACGCTCTATTTGTGCCGGGGGTTGCGGTGCCCCTTTTGGTACTGCTCTTAAAGAAACAGGGTTCGGTCAATAAACGTATCTGGCTTGTCGGAGCTATTATTGGCGGCGCTTTGGGGCTTGCAGGGAATTTAACGGGCTGGCCACTCGCCATCGTGGGCGTGGTTTTGTCTGCCATGTTTGCCTGGTTTTCCAAGACGAGTCAGATGGAAAATCCATCTGTGATCCCGAAAAGAGAAAATTCGTTAAAATGAGCGCCTGGCAAAGTCCGCCACGACGATCGCGGGAACCATTGGTTCACGAGGAAAGTCCGGACTCCATAGAGCACCGTAGCAGCTAACGGCTGCCTGCCGCAAGGTACGGATCAGAGCAACAGAGACGAGCCGGCGTTAGGGTCGGGTGAAACGGGCAATCTCTACGGGGAGCAACATCAAATAGGCAACCGCTGATCCTGCTCGGGGAGGTTGCGGGTAGATGGCTTGAGGCAAGGCGCGAGTTTTGTCCTAGATGAATGATTGTCGGTCGAGGATGCTTTTTCTCGAAACATAATCCGGCTTATCGGTGGGCTTTGTCTTTCCTGTCTTTTTTCAAAAACGCATTCTTTTGCCTTTAGGCTAAAAAATCTTTCCCGTTCTTATACCGTCCGTTGTTGGGTGGAGTAGGATTATCGACGCTAAAAACGTTTGATTCAATCAAACCTAAATGATCAACGATCTCTCGTTAGGTCGCACGCGGATGAAGGTATCGGTCAATGCTTTCATCCGCGTTTTTTTGAAAAAATCCCCGAAAGGTGAAACCTTCCGGGGCAAGTGGCGGCAAGGTGCCCATCGCCGCCTTTTTCAGAGAAAGAAAATAATTAGGCTACAGGAATGATCGGAATAATTTTCGGACCTTTCCCGGCATCTTTTTTAGCCATGCGCTTCATCCAGCAATACATACCGTAGAGAATGCCAAGAGCAATCACAATGTAGACGATTGAATAGACTGGTGCAGCGGCAAAGTTAGCCACACGGTAAAAGATGGTGGCGGCAGAGTAGCCGAGCGCCAATGTCCAAGCGCAAGCGAAAATTGTCCATTTTGTCCCCACTTCACGATAGATCGCAGCAACAGCGGCTACACACGGGACGTAAAGCAAGACCATCAGGAGGTAGGCAAAGACTGCGGAACTAGAACCAAACAAAGTTTTGATCGTGTCAATTGTGCCAAGGGATACGCCTTGCTCTTCGGCAGCTGAAGCTTGATCCGAGAGATCATCAACGTGGATACCTAAGGGATCCGATAACGCTCCGGCTAAACCGGCGAAGTTTTCACCGATTGTGCCGACCGCTTCAGAGAAGGTATCCGAGAGAGAGAATCCTCCTTCTTCAGTGGGCTCATCTCCGGTTGCGGCAGCTTCTTCGTGAGCCTTATCAACGGCTAATGTGTCGTAGAGCGAATTAAGCGTACCGACTACCGCTTCTTTGGCGAAAATGCCGGTAAACACACCGACGGCGGCAGGCCAGTTCTCTTCCTGAATGCCCATAGGTTCAAAGACCGGAACAATGGTTTTGCCGACTTGCGAGAGAACCGATTTTTCACTGTCTTCATTACCGAAGGAGCCGTCTGTGCCCATGGAATTTAAGAATGCCAGACATGCCACGATGACAACAATCACTTTACCGGCACGGAACATAAAGGTGCGGACACGATCCCAGGTGCGAAGCATTACGCCCTTGAGAGTCGGAATGTGGTACGGCGGCATTTCCATAACAAAGGCGCTGGCTGCACCGGGAAGAGCCGTACGTTTTAAGAGATAACCCGTCAAGATGGCAGCGGCAATGCCGATGAGATAGAGACCAAAGACCAGGTTTTGACCGTTTGTCGGCCAGAAAGCTGTAGCAAAGAGAACGTATACCGGAAGGCGTGCGCCACAGCTCATAAACGGCGTCATCATGACGGTGATGATGCGGTCACTGGCGCGATCCATTGTGCGTGTGGCCATAATGGCGGGCACGTTGCAGCCAAAGCCAACTAAAAGCGGAACAAAGGCTTTGCCCGGAAGTCCGAGCGCACGCATCAGGCGGTCCATAACGAATGCGGCACGAGCCATGTATCCGGATTCTTCCAAAATGGCTAAGAATAGGAACATGAAAAAGACCACCGGAATGAAGGTGGAAATGGTTTGCAGACCACCGCCGATACCGTTAGACAGAAAGACCGTGAGCCACTCAGGCGTTCCCCAAGAGGCAAGAAGTTGTCCCAGACCGTCCACAAAGATGCCGCCCACTAAAATATCGAAAAAGTCGATGAAGACAGCGCCGAAATTTTGGGTAAAGAGGAAGGTCAGGTACATGATCAACAAAAAGATCGGCAACCCCATCCAACGGTTCAAGATGATGCGGTCGATACGGTCAGTTAATGTGCCTGTGACATCACCTTCACGGACCACTACTTTTTCAGCAATCCGGGAAACTAATTCGTAGCGAGCATTGGTGATTTCAATATCGGTGTTGCCTTCAAAATGCTGATCCGTTTCTTGCACAACCTGATGCACTTTTTCGAGGTTAATGCCTTCGAACTTCTCCTCAATACCCGGAGCATGTTCAAGAAACTGTATGGCAAACCAGCGGCCGTTTTCTTTAAGTCCCAATTGAGCGGAAATGAGATCGGCTGCCTTTTCAATCACTTCGTCATACTGAACGGTGACTTGTGTTGTGACGGGCGCATCGAGAAACTTCACCAGAGCTTTCTTAAGTTCCTCTACGCCTTTGTTGCGGTTGGCAACCAGACCAATAACTGGGCACCCCAGTTGTTTTTCCAAAGCACCTAAATCCAGTTTGATTTTGTGTTGTTTAGCAATATCGAGCATGTTGACGACAACGATCATCGGTACATGCATTTCGATTAATTGACTGGTCAAATAGAGGTTACGCTCCAAGTTGGAGGCGTCAATAATATTGACAACTACCTGTGCTTCGCCGCTTAAGAGATAATCGCGAGCGACAATTTCATCTTCGCCAGAGACGGATGTTGGGGTCACTGAATAGATGCCGGGTAAGTCCACAACTTCAATATTGTGTCCTTCGAAAGAGAAATTCCCGGTTTTTTTATCAACAGTGACGCCGGGCCAGTTACCGACACGTTGTCGAGAACCGGTGAGGGCATTAAATAACGTTGTTTTGCCGCAATTGGGATTGCCGATAAGGCTGATGATATGTTGACTCATTACTGCAAACTCCTTCATTAACCGATCGGGTCGATATCAAGGATTTCAGCCTCGTCTTTGCGAACGGTGATGAGGCAGCCGCGAATGCGGATTTCAATAGGGTCGCCGAGTGGAGCAACGCGGACGACTTCAAGAGCGCTTCCCGGTGTAACACCTAGCATCAGTAAGCGTCTGCGGTATTCAGGGGTCGAAGTGGTCATGGATTTCACACGACCCTTAGCTCCGATCGCCATGTCTTTCAGTTGCATATCAGATTCCTTTTAGTAGACAAATATCTTTTGGGCCGTTTCGTAGTTGACACCGACTCGGGTGTCACCGATTGCCAAGAGAAGGGGTTCGTTTAATGCGCGTTGTAAAACACGTATCGTTCCGCCCTGATGCAGTCCCAATTGCGACAGTTTTTCCTGTTCGGAAACATCAAGCTTCATTCGAACAACTGTCACATTGGTCATCAGGTCCGATTCGGTTAGAGGATGAATTCGAGACATAGTTTTTTTCATGATCATGGCACCTGCGTCCGGGATTGGACGCCAGATCTAAGTCGCAATCGTAATAGGAATTAATCTCAATATCAAGAGTGAATTAGGTTATTTTATCTATGAATTAACTGAAGTTTTTTCTTTAGAAATTTGTATAAATCTATGTAAAACAAATAGATAAATTAAATAGAAATAATTATTAATAGTGTTTTAATGAAATTAATTATTGTCTTATCTGACGATTTTTAAAAATTAAAAATATAGTAAGAAAGTGATAACTATATTGATAAATAAAGAAATCATTCTTGGATGTAAGCAGAAATAGTTATTGAATTGAATCTTAAATAAGAATAAAATTGCGAAACAAGAATTATTCTCATTAAAGGAAATAATATGAGCTCATTTAAAAAATCTTCTTTTGTTATGGCTTTGATGGTGGCTGTGGGTTCAGCCCAAGCGGCTTCCGTTGAAGTATATGGTACGGTTGATACCGGTCTGCTCTATACGCATGAGTCAAGCGATTCAAAAGTTAATAATGAAAAAAACCACGAAAGTGCGGACAACTGGGGTGTGGCGAGTGGAACGAATACGGCCAGTGTGATCGGGATCCGTGGTATGGAAAATATCTCCGATGATCTTTCTGTCGGTTTTGTGTTGGAAAACAGTTTCAATTCCGATGACGGCTCTTTTGCTGAAGAAAATACGCTTTTTGACAAAGAGGCTCAGTTATTTGTTACTTCGTCTTTTGGAACGGTGAGCCTTGGGCGTATGGGAGCGCTGACAGCCGGTGAAGGAACCTATGACATCTTTATGGTCAACGGGGATGCCATGGACGGTGGCTATGCTGACTACATAGGTGCTGGTTACTGGATGGATCGCGGTATTTATGACAACATGATCTCTTTCCAATCACCTGAGTTCGCCGGTATTACTGCCTTCGCCCAATATTCTTTCGGTACCTCGGGCGACGATATGGTGCCATCACGTGATAAAGAACGTTATGCGGCTTTGGGAGCCACGTTTAGCACCGGAAATTTTTCGGCGGTGGCTGTCGTGGATACCGTGATGAAAAACCGTCAGACAGTTACCGGTTACGACAAGGCGATTGATGATGCGATGGCTTTCAGCATTGGTGCCAATTATGACATGGGCTTCATGAAGCCTTTCATTGGTTTCCAATACGGGCAGCATGAACAACTGATCGGTGGCGTTCCCGGGGTTGAAACGGACGAAACAGAAAGCTATGTGGGTGATCTTGACGGTTATGCAGTGGCAGTGGGTTCCGCCTTCCCTATTTGGGGCGGTGAATTGCAGGTTTCTGTTTACTACGCCGATGGAGACGGGAAAGCTTACAGCTACTACCAAGACGATACGACTCAATCGCCTGAAGTTTCCAAGATGAATGTGAAGCGGTATGGTGTGGCACTATTCCACAATTATGAATTGAGCAAACGCACGAGTCTGTATGCTGGCATCGGTTACGACTATCAGGAGTACGACGAAAGCTCTGTGAATTCAAGCGAAAAAGAACACTTTGAGCAAGACAGCGTTCAAGTAGGTGTCGGTCTCGTTCATAACTTCTAATTCGGTCACCTCGAACGAGGCTAAAAATAAAAATGCCACTCGAAATCAAAAATCCGAGTGGCATTTTCCGTTAATGAGCTGAATCATTGGCGGCTTTAATTTTCAATTCGCCCCTCAAAGTCACATCACGAATTGTGTAGGGGATTGAAATATTTTCCTGATTAAAGCGTTCAAGGATTTCCTTCATAATCGTTGAACGTAAAACAGAGGTGCCGTTTTCTGGATCTTTTACCCAGAAACTTAATTTCAGATTGATTCCGTCATTGCCGAAACCGGAAACCACAGCCCACGGTTGGGGCGTTTCCAAAATTCGAGCTTGTTTTTTGGCGATATCAACCAAAATTGCCAATGCGCGGTTAACGTCACATTCGTAACCGATACTTGTTTCAACGGTCGCAACAGAGGCTCTGTCTGTGAACGTGAAATTTTTCACGTTTTGAGTGACAAAGGTTTCATTCGGAATAATCATCTCTTCTCCTGAAAAATTTCTCAGGACTGAGTAACGAGTTTTAATTTGAGTGATTTTCCCATTAAAACCACCGACTTCCACCGTATCGCCAATTTTGACCGAATGGTCGAAAAGAATAATGAAGCCAGAAATGTAGTTGGAGGCGATTTTTTGCAACCCAAAGCCCAGACCAACGCCGATAGCACCACCGAAGACACTCAAAATGGTTAAATCCAAGCCTACGGAAGATAGCGATATCAAAATGGCGATGGCTATGAAAGCGATGTGGATGAGGCGTGATAAGACAATTTTGAGATTGTTGTCGATATCTTTTGCTGAATAAAGGGCGCTATCGCATAGGCCTGAGAGCCACTGGGCAATCAAAACGGACACAATGACAGTGATAATGCCCACAACAAGAGCCCAAAGGGTTAGAGAATCAGGGCCGACGGGCAGATTGATTTCCCGCATGGCTTGGATAAATTTCGGCAATACACCGACAATTTCCAAGACCGCCAGAATCCAAAAGAGGATATAAAGCGGTTTTTTAATTTGCAGCAAAACGCTATCGGGCGCAATAAAAGCGCCGAATACCTGAATTAAAAATACCAACAGTGCCCAGGCGTAAAAGATTTGGTAACCGACATGAATGAGATTGAAGTTATTATCTGTTAACAATCCCATATCAGAGATTGTGCTGGCACCAAGAGAGAGAAATAGCGCTGCAAAAATAGAGAAGAAAAGTTTTCGTGTCAGTTCTAAAGAAAATCGGCAAAGTTTGTGACTGATCGTTTCTTTGGAGAAGTTTTCTTCCCAAGTAGCCACTTTTTGACTGCAAACTCGTGCGACAAAATAAGACAACAAGACTGCAACGACAATAGCCAACACTTGATACCAAAAAGCGCTTTGGGTTAATTCTCGGGCTAAAAAATCAATGATGCTGCCCACAAAGACCATCATGTGTTGCATAGATACTTCTTGCATTTTGTTTATTCTCAAAACAGTCACTATGAGCCTAGTCTAGCGAAGCTTTTAATTAATTCAAGGAAAATGTGAACCGTTTGGTGACAGAGTGTAGCTGTAGTCAAAAGGCTATTTTTGGGGGTTATTTTTTTGTTTTGGCCCCTGTATCATAAGGGAGGAATTTTTAGCGCTTATGCTTTAAACAAAGGATTGGTTATGCAAAATCTTGACAAAATCATGAAACCTCGCGCTATTGCGGTCATTGGCGCATCGACCAAGGCACACACGATTGGTTCGGACATTATGAAAAGGCTGCAGGAGTACGGCTTTAAAGGCAAGATCTATCCCGTCAATCCAAAGGGTGGGGTCATCGAAGGTTTGCAAGCTTATCCAACCGTATTGGATGTGCCGGGAGAAGTGGACTTGGCCATCGTGGTGGTTAACGCCAAATTTGTCCTCTCCACTATCGACCAGTGCCACGAAAAAGGAGTGGGCGGCTTATGTGTGATTAGTGCCGGTTTTAAGGAAACAGGAAAAGACGGGGCGGAACTGGAAAAGGCTCTGTTGGAGAAAGTTCGTGCCTATGGCATGCGCTGTGTCGGCCCGAATTGCTTAGGCGTGGTTAATACCCATCCGGATATTCGGATGGATGGTTGTTTTGCTGAAAGTTTGCCTGAGCGTGGTGGCATTGGTTTTGTGTCCCAATCCGGTGCGTTGGGCGGAGGTATTTTAAATATTCTCAAAGATTTGAATTTAGGTTTTGCCCAATTTATTTCCATTGGCAATCAGGCTGATGTCAACGCTGAAACCGCTATTGAATATTGGGAAAATGAAGACGATGTGAAGCAGATTTTGCTTTATATGGAATCCATTCAAAATCCTGCCAATTTCAGAACACTGGCAAGCCGCGTATCCAAGAAAAAACCGATTTTGGCGTTAAAAGCTGGTCGCAGTGCGGCTGGCGCCAGTGCCGCTTCTTCTCACACCGGTTCTTTGGCCGGAGCCGATAAGGCAGCTCATGCGCTTTTAACGCAATCAGGAGTGATCCGAGAATACTCACTGGAAAATCTTTTTGCAACGGCCAAAGTATTTGCCAATTGCCCCATTCCCAAAGGAGACCGCGTGGCCATTATTACCAATTCCGGTGGTCCCGGCATTATGGCAACGGATGCCGTTTGTGAATACGGCATGAAGATGGCTCCATTGTCAGAAGAAACGAAGACCAAGTTGCGCTCTTTCCTGCCAGCCGCCGCTTCGGTTAAAAACCCTGTTGACATGATTGCTTCGGCTCCGATTGAGCATTACAAGCAAACGCTTGAGACCGTTTTGGCTGATGACAATGTTGACATGGTCATCGTCATCTATTTGCCGTTCTTGGGCTTAAAGGATATTGATGTGGCTCGAGCGGTCATGGAAATTAAGGCTCAGCATCCTGAAAAGCCGATTGTCGGGGTCTTCATGACAAAGAGTGAGTTCTTCTCGCAATTGTCTGACATGCAGGTAAATGTTCCGTTCTTTATGTATGCCGAGCAGGCAGCCGACGGTTTAAATCGACTCAATCAACAGCGTATTTGGGTTCAAAAGCCCTTGGGAACATGTCCTGAATTTACCGTGAATCGTGAACGCGCCCGCGAAATCATTATGCAAAGCGCCTCTCAGGGGCGTGAGCAATTAACGACTCGTGAAAGTATCGATGTGTTGGATGCGTACGGTATCCGTGTTTGTCGTTCAGGTTTTGCGGTCAATGAAGAGGAAGCCGTCGCCATCGCTGACAAAGTGGGCTACCCCGTTGTGATGAAGATGACCTCCAAGACGACCTCTCACAAGACGGATGTGGGCGGTGTTCGCGTCAACATTCAAAACGCCGATCAATTACGAGCTCAATACCGTGATTTGATCGCCAAACTTAAGGAAAAGAATCTGCTTGAGGGTTTGGAAGGCGTGATTATCCAAGAAATGGTGAAGGGTAGCCGTGAAATGGTTTGCGGTGTTGCGATCGACCCGCAATACGGTCATATGGTTATGTTTGGTTTGGGTGGTGTTTTCATCGAAGTGATGAAAGACGTTACATTCCGCATGGCACCGCTTACCGATGTTGATGCCGATGAGATGATCCGTGGTGTCAAGGCTTATAAGCTGCTTGAAGGCGCACGCGGGACAACGCCGGCTCAAATGGATCAATTGCGGGAATGCCTATTGAGAATTTCTCAATTAGTGAAAGATTTCCCGGCTATCACGGAATTAGACATCAATCCTTTGATTATTAGTGAAAAGAACGGGGAAGGTATTGCCGTTGACGGTCGTATCAAGGTCAATTTAGAAAAACTCTAATCTGAGAGTGTGAGAAAGGGGCGCTTCGGCGCCCTTTTTTTGTCGAAAAAACAGATCACAGCTGTCAAAACGTTTTTTAGTGCAAAACTAGTTGTTTTTAAGGATCAGAACAACAACATCATGTATGCAATAGCCTTTAGGCAAATTTCTCTGAAAAAAATAATGGAAATTCCTTGACTTAGTATTCATATCCTTTTAAATTTCCGTGTAAGAAAGTGGGAAAAAGTGGAGGTTTGTGCCTAAAAAGGTGCAAACTGCTTTTGTGTTTTTACATAAATTGCCGTGGGTGGACTGATGTTTCAGGGCACATCTTTACTCGTGCTGGATGCAAAAGGTCGTCTCTCGTTACCAGCGAAGTATCGGGAGAGCCTTCTTGTACCTTGCCAAGGGGAAGTGACCCTAACACGTCATCCGGACGGCTGCGTATTGATCTATCCCCGTGGCGTTTGGGTGCAACTAAGTGCGAAGCTTGCCGCCCTTCCCTATGCGGCTCGCACGCTGCAGCGCATCATGTTGGGCAGCGCCTTTGACGTCAATGCCGATGCTTCGGGACGACTGTTGGTGCCAAGCGATTTACGAAGCCTCTGCAGTCTTAACCGTGAAGTGACTTTGGTGGGCTTGGGTAACCATTTTGAATTGTGGGATCAAGCGAAATACATGCAGTTTGAACAAGCGGAATTACAGAAAGGATTGCCGCCGGAAGTGTTTGATTTAGTGCTTTAGGAGAGGGTGAATGGATAAGCGCTTCACTCACCTCTCCGTTATGGCAGAGGTGGCGCCGCCCTTGGTGGTAACGGATCCAGACGGAACGTACGTTGATGCAACGTTCGGCCGAGGGGGACATTCGCGCCGCATTCTTTCGCTCCTGTCACCTAAAGGAAAACTCATCGCATTTGATCGTGATCTGCAAGCCATTGAATCTGCTAAAGAAATTGTAGATGATCGCTTTACAATCATTCATGCTCCTTTTTCCCGCATGCGTGAGGAGTTAGTTCTAAGGGGAATTCAATCTGTCCATGGTGTCTTCATGGACATCGGTGTTTCAAGTCCGCAAATTGATGACGCTAGCCGCGGTTTTTCATTCCGAATGGATGGCCCGCTAGACATGCGCATGGACACAAGCTGCGGAGAAACCGCGGCTCAATGGCTTGCCAAGGCTAGCGAAGAAGAAATCGCTCGAGTCATCCACACGCTTGGAGAAGAGCGATTTGCCAGACGAATTGCTCACACTATTGTTCAGACTAGAAGCCAGACACCCATTGAGACCACTCAGCAATTGGCTCAGTTGGTTGCTCAAGTGGTGCCTGCTAACAAAAAGGATCCCACGCAAAATCCGGCCACAAGAACTTTTCAGGCCATACGGATTCACATTAATAGTGAACTTGATGAGCTCTCCTTGGCGCTTAACGCGGCAATGCAATTAGTCGATGACGAAGGACGCATCGGTGTTATTACTTTCCATTCGCTTGAAGATCGAATCGTAAAGCGTTTTTTTGATGAAAAAGCGCATCCTGAAAAAGCGTTGGATTCGCGTTTGCCGTTAAGAGCGGATCAATTGCCGCAGCCTGAGTTAAAGGATATCAAGAGGGTTTTACCCAGCCAGGAAGAATGCGATTCTAATCCTCGTGCAAGAAGCGCAATTTTGCGCTTGGCCACGCGCGTTCGTGCGGGGAGGCTGCCATGATTCGATTGGAATTAATGCGCCGCATTCGCCAAAACGCCAATATTCTCATTATTGCGTTGCTGACGGTCACGCTCGTTTGGCTTGCATTACTTATTGTCAACAATCAGTACAAAGTACGTGCTTTGATCAGTGATATTGAGCAAGAGCAGGAGCTTTCTCGCCGTTTGCTCGATGAACAGCGGGAAATCAATATCGAATTGGCTAAAGTGACACTTCCGGGATACATCGCTTCCGGCGCAAACGAGATGGGACTGGAGCCCGCTCGAAATGAAAATACCGTTATTTTGCAGCCTAAACCGGTGCCGCGTTTTGTGACACGAAAAGAAGGGGATCCGTCATGATGAGAGAATCCCTGATGCGGCAATTGCTCAATTGGCTCAAGAGGCGGTGGCACAAATTCTGGAGCGAAGATACGGCTCCGCGTATGCCTAAACGTTCTAAAGAACGCGATAAAGAATGGATGGCCTTGGAAATCTCCCAGAAGCGTTCGCACATGGTGCTTGGCGCCTTGGTGGGGATTTTTGTCGTCTGTTTTTTACGTGCAGGTTATTTACAGTGCTTTAACACGGAATTTCTGCAAAAGCAGGGCGAAGTACGTTACGCCAGAACACTTGAAATTGCCGCAGGCCGTGGTCAGATTTTTGATAGAAATGGAGTGGTATTGGCGGCTTCCTTGCCGGCTAGAAGTATTTGGGCAACAACGAATTTAGTCACGGCAACGCCTCAACAAATCAGTGAATTGTCAGATTTGCTGGGGGTCTCGGAACGTACACTTCAAAAACGCTTGGCTCGTAAAGACGCCTTTGTCAACTTAGCCCGCCAAGTCGATATGGATGTAGTCCGTCGTGTGCAGGCAATGCACTTGGAAGGACTCACCTATTCACCTGACGTTAAGCGTCACTATCCGGGTGGTGAAGTTTCTGCTCATATTGTTGGTTTCAATAATCGAGAGGATCACGGCCAAGAAGGCGTGGAGTTGGCCAATGATAAAACGTTGACGGGTCAAAACGGCTCGCGTAGGGTGATTCGGGACCGATTGGGCCACGTTATCGAAGAAATGTGGACTCAGGAGCCTGTTCCGGGTAAAGACCTGCATCTTTCCATTGACTCTCGTATTCAGTACATCGCTTATTCTGCCGTTCGTAATGCTGTTGAGAAACACCAGGCAAAGGCCGGGGCGGTGGTTGTGGCTGACTCGATTACCGGTGAAATTTTGGCCTTAGTCAGTTGGCCAGGATTTGATCCCAACGACCGCAGTACATTTGTGTTTGACAAGATTCGCAACCGCGTGGTGACGGACACATACGAGCCGGGTTCTATTATGAAGCCTTTTGCTATTGCTAAGGCTTTGGATATGGGTATTGTGCGTCCGGATAGTCTTATTGAGACGGCGCCGGGCAGCATCATGGTGGCCGACCGCAAGATTAGTGATACTCGCAATTTTGGTTTGCTGACGGTTTCACAAGTGATTGCAAAGTCTTCCAACGTGGGGACTGTCAAGATCGCTTTGCAGATTCCTGCACAAACATTGTGGGAAACCTACAGTCGACTAGGTTTCGGTCAAGCCCCGCAGGTCGGTTTCCCCGGTGCGGTAGCCGGTCGTTTGCGTCCTGCGAAAACGTGGGGTCCTGTTGAGCAGGCTACCATCTCGTATGGTTACGGTTTATCAACCTCGCTTATGCAAATTGCCCAGGCCTATACGGTTTTTGCCCGTAATGGTGATGTCATTCCGCTGACATTGATGAAGCAAGACCACCCGGCCGCAGGTGAGCAAGTCTATCGGCCCGAGGTTGCCCGTCAAATGCGAGCCATGATGATGACGACAGTGCATCGAGGCGGCACAGCCTCTCGCCTTAAAGTGACGGGGTATACGGTAGCCGGTAAGACGGGTACGGTCTACAAGGTAAAAAATGGTGAATATGTGAAAGACTACGTCGCCTCCTTTGTTGGCGTGGCCCCGGCTACACAGCCTCGGTTGGTCGTGGCTGTCATGATTGACGAGCCGAAGGACTCCGGGCACGTGGGCGGCGTGGTGGCAGCTCCCGTATTTGGAGAAGTCGTAGAAGCCGCCTTGCGGACTCTGCTTGTGAATCCGGATGATCCGATGATGGTGGCCGGAGGCGGGTTATTGGCCAGAACAACTCATTAATCGGGATGTCTTTGAAGCAACAATAAAGGCAGACCCTGTACTCAATAGTGAATCCTATGATCGACAACATCCAATCTTATGTCCGATTGTTAAAGCGCTTGGCTCCTCAAGCAAATCACTTGACACTAGACTCAAGAAATTTGCGGGAGGGAGATGTCTTTTTTGCCGTTCCAGGACTTCATCGTGACGGTAGAGATTTTTTAACTGATGCGGCGAAAAGAGCTTGCGCATTGGTCTACGAAGATGACGGGCAACGCAGGACATTTGGAGTACCCGCCATTGCTGTTCCTGAGTTGGGAAAACACTTAGGTGAGTTTGCCGCAGATTTTTACCATGATCCGAGTAGCAAACTTTTTACCATCGGTATAACTGGCACAAATGGTAAAACGACGTCTTCGCATTGGATGTCCCAACTTTTTTCATTGTTGGGGCAGAGATGCGCGGCCATTGGAACGATAGGCTGTTTTATGGACGGACAGTCCTATGAAAGTGCGCCGTTGACAACCCCGGACGCCCTGACTATGCAGGGACTTTACAGGAAACTTTTGAAAGCCGAGGCAAAAGCGGTTGCCTTAGAGGCAAGTTCCATTGGTCTTGAGCAGGGACGGCTTCAGGGGACACGTTTTGATGTGGCGGTATTTACCAATTTGACCCGTGATCATTTGGACTACCACCATGACATGCAAGCTTATGAAAGCGCCAAAGCGATTCTCTTTGATTGGCCGGGTCTTCAGCATGCAGTCATTAACATCGATGATGAGGCCGGTGTCAGGATGGCTGAACGCTGCGCTCACCGCGGGATTCATACGATTGTTACAAGTATGCGGGGAGCCATCGCTTTGACGGGAACGCATTTACTGTCAGCCGAAAATGTCCGTCCGATGCCTGAAGGGATGCTGTTTGATATTGTCTATGGTTCAGAGCGTCAAACGGTGCATTTATCTATTTTCGGAGCTTTTAACGTTTCAAATTTGTTAGGAGTTGTCGGGGCAGCTTTGTGCCATGGTTTTTCTCTTGCCGAAATTGTTGAAAAATTACCTCTGTTGGTTGCTCCGGATGGGCGCATGCAAAAGGTTCCCTATGAAGGAGCCGCTTTGGCAATTGTGGATTACAGCCATACGCCCGATGCTGTTCAAAAAGCCCTCGAAGCATTAAAGGGTGTGGCTAAAGTTCGTCGCGGCAAGCTCTGGATTGTTTTGGGAGCGGGAGGTGACCGGGATGCCGGCAAACGTCCGCTTATGGCTAAAGTGGCAGAAGAGAATGCCGATTACGTTATTCTTACCAGCGATAACCCGAGAACAGAAAATCCAGATAGTATCCTGAGACAAATGGCTGCTGGCCTAAAAACGCCTCAACTGACTATTGCCGATAGACGTGAAGCCATCTATGAAGCTATTAAGCGAGCAAAACCGGAGGATGTTGTACTCATTGCCGGTAAAGGGCACGAGTTGTATCAGGAGATCAATGGGGTCAAACATCCATTTAGTGATGTGGTCGAAGCACGAAATGCACAACGGTTAAAAAATCCGCCCGCTGACACACTTTTGAATGTGAAATTCTTATCGAACTTGTTGCCGGGTTCTCACCTGTATGGCAGTGATGTTCCTTTTACGAATGTTTGTACGGACACCCGTCAAGTCACGGAAGGTTCTCTCTTTTTTGCATTAAAGGGGGAACGTTTTGACGGACATAACTTTGTTATGCAGGCTATGAGAGCCGGAGCTGCCGCTGTTGTGGTGGATCACGAGGTTTATTGTCCGTTGCCGCAAATTGTTGTCAAAGATGTCAAGTTGGCTTTAGGGGTTACTTCAGGTTTTTGGCGTCGTGGAAAATCTTTGGGATTAGTGGCTGTAGCGGGAAGCAATGGGAAAACAACAACCACGCAAATGATCGCCACTATATTAAAGATCCGTTATGGGGAACATGCGCTTGCAACAGAAGGCAATCTCAATAACGATATCGGCGTGCCGCTTATGCTTTGGCGCTTGCGTGATCATCACGAGACAGCTGTTATTGAGACAGGAATGAACCATGTCGGAGAAATGCGCTACTTAAGCGGTCTGGTGCAACCGACCATCGCCGTTGTTACCAATGCTCAGCGCGAGCATCAGGAATTTTTGCAAAGTGTTGAAGCGACAGCGAGAGAAAATGGTGAAGTATTCCGAGTTTTGCCACCAAACGGTATCGCGGTCATTTCAGCTGATGATCCGTGCCGTTCGATTTGGCTTGAGATGGCCCAACATGCCAATGTAATGACTTTCGGTATTGATGCTACGGCAGACGTTAACGGTTGCGTGAAAACGGAAGCCAACGGTATGAAGGCGCTAATTAAGACGCCGATTGGAACCTTTGAAGCCAAAATGAAGGTCAGAGGTGAACACAATTTCAAGAATGCCTTGGCTGCTACGGCGGTTTGTTTGGGACTAAATGTTTCACTTGAGATTATTCGTCAGGGACTTGAAGCTTTTGAAGCAATAAAAGGTCGAGGTCAGGTTCATACGGTGGGAGGCTTAACAGTCATTGACGACGCCTATAATGCCAACCCCGATAGTATGAAAGCGGCGATTGATCTATTAACAAGTTATCCCGGCCCTCGTTTTTTGGTGGCGGGCGATATGGCTGAATTAGGTAGTAAAAGCATCGAATATCATGAGGAAATCGGCGCTTACGCAGCCGAAAAGCACATTGATGCATTTTTTGCCATAGGTGAACATATGCGTTACGCTGTCGAAAAGTTCCGTGAACTGTCTCCCCAGGCGCGTTCACTATGGATGGATGATCGTGACCAGTTTATGGAGGCGGTCATCGAAGAAAGTCACCACTGCCGAACGGTTAGTGTCAAAGGTTCAAACTGCATGAAACTTACAACAGTTGTTAAAGCCTTAGTGGTAGACGCTACAAAGAATAAAAAGGATTAAAGAATGCTCTTGGAATTATTTCGTTGGCTCGGAGAAGATATCAGAGCTTTCCAGGTGTTTAACTACTTAAGCTTACGAGCGGTATTGGCAGCACTGACCGCTCTGGCTATCGGTTTTATGGCAGGCCCGGCCACGATTCGTTATTTACGTGCGATGAAAATGGGGCAAGCTGTCCGCACAAACGGTCCGAAGACCCATATTGTCAAAGATGGAACGCCAACCATGGGCGGTGTTTTAATTCTGATTGCGATCGGTTTGTCGACGCTGCTTTGGATGGATCTAAGTAACCGCTTTGTTTGGGTGGTCCTCTTTGTGACGCTCGGTTTTGGATGGATCGGTTGGGTGGATGATTACCGTAAGGTTGTTCACCATGATCCAAAAGGCATGAGCGCTAAAGAAAAATTCGGTTGGCAGTCTTTAATCGGCATTATTGCCTCTGTTTATCTGGCTTTTGCGATCAGCGCACCTAACGATATTCACGTGGTGCATATGCTTATCGGCTGGGTTGAATCGGGTTTCCCCATGCAGATGCCGCCGCATGCTGACTTAATCATTCCGTTCTTTAAGCACTTTGCTTATCCGCTCGGTATTTTCGGCTTTATCGTACTGACTTTCATTGTGATTGTCGGAACAAGCAACGCGGTGAATTTAACTGATGGTTTGGATGGATTAGCCATTTTGCCAGCGGCCATGGTGGGCAGTGCTTTGGGAATCTTTGCTTACGTTGAAGGCCGAGTGGACTTCGCTCATTACCTTTTGTTCCCCTATATCCCCGGTGCCGGTGAGTTGGTTGTCGTCTGTGCGGCTTTGGCAGGAGCGGGACTGGCTTTCTTGTGGTTTAACGCTCACCCAGCCCAAGTTTTCATGGGCGATGTCGGAGCCTTGGCCTTAGGTGGAACATTGGGAACGGTGGCTGTTATTACTCGTCAGGAATTCGTTTTGGCGATTATGGGCGGTATTTTCGTTGTTGAAACGCTCTCCGTGATGATTCAGACAACGTATTTCAGGCTCTCGGGCGGTAAGAGAATTTTCTTGATGGCGCCGATTCATCATCACTTTGAGTTGAAGGGATGGAAGGAAACGCAGGTGGTTACGCGTTTTTGGATTATCACTTTCATCCTTGTACTGATTGGCTTATCGACGTTAAAGATTCGTTAAAAAGGCGAAGATTATGCAGCAGAAAGCATTGGTGGTCGGTTTAGGAGCTTCTGGAGAAGCTTGTACGAAATTTTTGCTTAAACGGCAGTGGCAAGTCCGCGCGACAGATACCCGTAGCGAACCGCCCGCGCTTTCTCGCCTATCCGGTACGGAAGGCTTTAGCTTTGTTTCTTTGCAAGAGGCTCAAGCACAATTAAACGATTGCAATCTGTTGGTAATGTCTCCGGGAATTAGCCCTTGGCATTCTGCGGTTACTCCATTGGTGAGGTCAGCTCAATCTTTGGGAATCGAAGTGGTCGGAGAGATCGAACTTTTTGCCAGAGAGCTGGCTCGACTAAAAAGTGAAATGGCTTATGAACCGAAAATAATTGCGGTCACCGGTACCAATGGCAAGACGACAACGACGGTGTTGACAACGAAAATGGCGGCAGCCTCCGGATTGAAAGCCGTTGCGGCCGGCAATATTGGTCCAAATGCGGTGACGGAACTGGATCGTTATTTGGAAAGTGGTGAATTGCCGGATGTTTGGGTGCTGGAACTGTCCAGTTTTCAATTGGAGACCACCTCATCGCTTGCGCCGGATGCGGCTGCACTTTTAAACATTACCCAAGATCATTTGGACTGGCACGGCGGAATGAATGAATATGTCGCGGCCAAAGGAAAAATTTTTGCTCATGAAAAAACGGCAAGAATTTTAAATCGTGACGATTCAACGGTGATGAATTTTGCTGCGCAGGATAGAAGAGTTTTTACTTTCGGAGCAACCGAACCGCAGCATCCCAATGAATGGGGATTGGTGAAAGAAGACGGTATCGTATGGCTTGCCTTCAATGAAGATGATTCTGTGCAACTGACCAAGCGCAAAGTTCTGGAAGGGCATGTTTTACAACGTTTGATGCCAGAAGACGCTTTGCACATCCGGGGGCGTCACAACAGCATGAACGCACTGGCGGCGTTGGCACTTATTTATGCTGCGGGTTTGCCTATCAGCGATGCATTGCGGGCGCTGGCTCAATACAGAGGTGAACCGCATCGAGTTGAATACGTAATGACCGTAAATGGGGTTGATTACATCGACGACAGTAAGGGGACCAATGTTGGTGCAACCGTTGCAGCTCTGGAAGGGCTAGGTGCCAACGGAATAAAATTGGTTGTGATTTTAGGCGGAGATGGAAAAGGACAAGACTTTTCTCCGATTGCGGATTCTATGGCGAAGCACGCTCGTGGTGCCGTTTTGATTGGTCGTGATGCACCTTTGATTGAGAAAGCCTTGCAAGGGGCACAGTACCCTATCATCCACGCCAAAGATATGCCGCAGGCGGTTCAGAAAGCCTCTGAATTAGCGCAGCCTCACGATTGTGTATTGTTGTCCCCTGCTTGCGCCAGTTGGGATATGTTTAAAGATTATGCACAACGTTCGGCTATCTTTATTGCCAGTGCTAAGGCTTTAGCCGGTGATGCTCAGCAATGATCAGCATTAAGAACTTTTTCCAAAATCGTAATAAAAAACATGAGGACTGGTCATCTCGGAGTTCTTTTGCGACCATTTCTTCAATTGACTACAGTGTCATCGCTGTCATTCTGGCCCTTCTGATTTTAGGGCTCATCATGGTTTATTCGGCTTCCATTTCACTGGGTGATTCGCCGAAATACCAGACTTCAGAGGGCTACTTTGCCGTTCGTCACGCCATTTATATTGTGATTGGATTAATGGCGGCTTTTTTCGTTTTTAAAGTCCCGTTATCTCGTTGGTATCCCCTTAGTTACCCTTTGGGGCTGTTTGGTATTTTGCTCTTAATTTCGGTGTTTGTGCCGGGGCTTGGACACGAGGTAAATGGCTCAACCCGTTGGATTGGGTTTGGCCCGATCAATCTTCAAGTTTCGGAAGTTGTTAAGTTTGTTTCGGTATTGGTGATTTCACACTTTGTGGTGACACGGCAAGCCTATATGCATTCATACACTCGCGGCTTAATTCCCGTCATGCTCTACATTGGAGCGGTGGCAATGCTGTTGTCGTTGCAGCCTGACTTGGGAGCTACGGTTGTCATCAGTGCGATTGTTTTAGGTGTGGTTTTTTTAGGCGGCTTGAGTTGGAGCATCATTATCCCCTTCGGCATAGTGATTTTTGCCGTCATTGTTTTTTCAATTGCACTGTCGCCTTGGCGTACGGCACGTGTGTTTGCTTACCTCAATCCCTGGGATATAGAAAATCAATTGGGCAAAGCCTATCAGTTAACTCACTCGCTTATTGCCTTTGGCAGAGGAGAACTTTTTGGCGTTGGTTTAGGAGCGAGCGTGGAAAAAATGCACTACTTGCCTGAAGCGCACACGGACTTTATCTTGGCTGTCATTGGTGAAGAACTTGGGCTAGTGGGATTCACATTCGTTTTATTGCTCTTTTATTGGTTAGTCAGGCGTGCTTTTGAGATCGGACGTCAAGCAGTACGTTTGGAGTCTGTTTATTCCGGTCTTGTTGCCCAAGGTGTCGGGCTTTGGATTGGCGTTCAGGCCTTGATTAACATTGGCGTAGCAATCGGCGTTTTTCCGACGAAGGGGCTAACCTTGCCGTTAGTAAGCTACGGCGGATCGTCAATCGTTGTAACGCTGTGCGCACTAGCCCTTTTACTGCGAGTTGACTATGAAAATCGCCTTCTGATGAGAGGAAAGAGGAGACGGTGATGCAAACAAAACATTTGATTATTGCAGCTGCCGGTACGGGCGGACATGTTATGCCCGGATTGGCTGTGGCTGAAGAAATGAAAAAGCGCGGTTGGACGGTATCATGGATTGGAACACCGGTTGGGATGGAATCGCGTTTGGTGGGTCAGAGAAATATTGAATTTGACGCTCTTGACTTTACCGGTATGCGGGGCAAAGGCATCAAGCACATGTTTACCGGTGCATTGAAATTGGTAAAAGCATGTTTTGCCGCCAAAGCACTTGTGGAAAAAAGACAAGCCAGCGCAATGTTTTCGACCGGTGGCTACATTGCCGTGCCGGCTGCTTTCGGAGCCCGAAGCAAAAATAAGCCGCTCATTATGATGAATTGCGATGCTGGCAGCCTCATGAGCGTGCGGGCAGTGATGCCTTGGGCTCAAGCGGTGATGTGCGGATTTGACGGCGAATGCGCTCATCGGGCCGGTTCCAAAGCGATTGTATCCGGCAATCCCGTCCGCGAAGATATTTTGGCTTTGCCCGAACCGCAACAACGTTACGCTGCCCGTACAGGAAAACTCAATTTATTGGTTTTCGGCGGTTCTCTCGGAGCCAAAGTTCTCAATGAAACAGTGCCGGCCGCTATCGCCAAATTCCCTTTAGAAGAACGTCCGATTGTTACCCATCAGTGTGGTAAAAATGCGGTTGAGGATGTTAAAGCTCTCTACGCGAAGTATGGAGTTGAAGCGCAAGTCATCAGTTTTATTGATGATATGGCAAGTGCCTACAATAAAGCCGATGTCGTTGTGTGCAGAGCTGGCGCAACAACAGTCAGTGAATTAACGGCGGGAGGAATTCCTGCGATATTGGTGCCTTTTGTTGTCTCGACAACTCAACATCAATTGGGTAATGCTCGCTACATGCAAGATGAAGGAGCGGGGATTTTGCTTGAACAGAAAGATTTAACCCCTGACTCACTCTATGAAAAATTAAGAAGTCTGACCCGTGAAGATCTTCTGACAATGGCTGACAAGGCCCGAAGCCTTGCAAAACGGGGAGCTGCGAAAACAGTAGCCGATACTATCGAACGTTTGGCAAAATTATAGTTTCTGGTGGTTTAACGAAGGCAAGTAAACAATGAGATTTGCGGTAAACAAAATCCACTTTGTGGGAATTGGCGGAACCGGTATGAATGGTATCGCCGAAGTTTTGGTGACTTTAGGTTACAAGGTGACAGGCTCGGACATGGCAACCAACGCGGCGACTGAACGCCTGAGTGGTTTGGGTGTTCAGATTTTTCATGAGCATGTTGCCGCAAACGTGAAGGGCGCAGATGTCGTTGTTATTTCTTCGGCTATTAAAGCGGATAATCCTGAGGTTGTTGCGGCTAGACAAGCTCGTATTCCGGTTGTTCCCAGAGCGGTAATGTTGGCTGAGTTGATGCGATTCAGAAGCGGCATCGCCATTGCCGGGGCTCACGGTAAAACAACGACCACTTCATTGGTAGCAAGTTTATTGGCAGCCGGCGGTCTTGATCCGACCTTTGTTATCGGCGGTCGTTTGAATTCAGCAGGAGCCAATGCCCGATTGGGCAGAGGGGAATTCATTGTGGCAGAGGCCGATGAGTCGGATGCCTCTTTCCTTTGTTTGTCTCCAGTGATTTCTGCAGTTACCAATATCGATGCTGATCATATGGATACCTATGATCATAACTTCGAAAAGCTCAAACAGGCATTTATTGATTTCCTGACAAGACTGCCGTTTTACGGCAAGGCGGTTTTGTGTTTGGATGATGAAAATGTTCGCTCCATCATCGCCCGCGTGCCGCGTTCTGTTGTAACTTACGGTTTAAGCGAAGAAGCGGACGTTCGAGCCATTAATATTTGTGCTGAAGGCACACAGATGTGCTACACCGTTTTACGTCAAGGACGAGAACCGCTAGATGTGCGTTTGAATTTGCCCGGTTTACATAACGTTCGCAATAGCTTGGCGGCTATTGCGATTGCCACAATGGTTGATGTGCCGGATGACAAAATTCAATTTGCTTTGGAAAACTTCACCGGCGTAGGAAGGCGTTTTAGCCGTTATGGTGAAATTGCTTTGCCGTCCGGCGGATCATTTACGCTGATCGATGATTACGGCCATCATCCGCATGAAATGAAGGCAACACTGGATGCTGTGCGCGGGGCTTTCCCGGGGCGTCGTGTATTGGTGGCTTTCCAACCCCATCGCTACACGAGAACGAGAGATTGCTTCGAGGATTTTGTTAAGGTTCTGAGCAGTGTTGAAGCTCTTGTGCTCGCCGATGTTTATCCGGCGGGAGAAAAGCCCATCGTCGGAGCCGATGGCCGATCACTTGCTCGTGCTATACGAATTGTTGGTCAAACGGAGTTGGTGTTTGTGGATACGCCTGCAGAAATGGATGACGCCATTATGAAATTGGCTCGTGATGGTGACGTAGTTGTGACCATGGGGGCAGGCAGCGTCGGCGGTGTACCGGGTCGTCTGCAAGCTCGTGCCGGTTTATCGAAATAATGAGGATACGATTAAATGCAAGAAGAGAAAAAGGAAATTAAGCCTGAAAGTTTAGGTAAGGTTGTATTGCTTCTCGGTGGAATGTCCAGTGAACGCGAAGTCTCATTGATGAGCGGAAAGGGCGTTTACGATGCATTGGTTGAGGCAGGCGTGGACGTTACGCGTTTTGACCCGAAGGAGCAGAGCATTTCTGAGCTTGAAAAGGGCGCCTTTGACCGCGCGTTTATTGCCTTGCACGGCCGCTATGGTGAAGATGGAACGATTCAAGGTGTTCTGGAATATTTAGGTGTTCCTTATACCGGTCCCGGTGTTAAAACGAGTGCGATTGCCATCGATAAGAATTTGACCAAACAAATTTGGCGTGAACGTCAGATTCCCTGTCCGAAGGGAATGCTAGTGTCAGCTGATAGCGACTTACACTTCGTAATGCAGGAATTGGGACGTGATTTGGTTGTGAAACCTGCACGTGAAGGCTCTAGCATCGGTCTGACGAAATTAAAGGATGCTACTGTTGAAGAGTTGCACGAGGCCATTGAAAAAGCCTTGGTTTTGGATCGCCACGTTTTAGTAGAGGAACGGATTTTTGGGCGTGAATTGACGGTGGCTGTTTTAGGAGCCGGTCAAGACGCAAAAGTCTTACCCATTATCGAGATCATCGCTCCGAATGGAGATTACGACTACCAAAACAAATATTTCACGAATGATGTTCGTTATGAGTGCCCGGCGAAATTGTCCGATGATCTTCATGAAGATATTTCCCGAGCTTGTTTGAGCGCCTATCGAGCCTTGGGGGCACGAGGCTGGAGTCGAATCGACTTGATTTTGTCCGAGGACGGTTCGTTTAACCTTTTGGAAATGAACACTTCTCCCGGAATGACCGCGCACTCATTGGTTCCGTTGGCTGCCAAAAATGCAGGTATGAGTTATCAGGAATTAGTGCTTCAAATGTTGTCTGAAGCTCGTTTAGACTTTCCTCGTCACTAAAGAGTTCTGTTCTTGGGTTGATGAAACGGTTTTTTAAAGCGGTTTTAATTGCATTTGCGTTGGTATTGCTGCTTGCTGCTGTGGCAGTAAGCAGCTTTCCGCGTTATGTGGAAACTTTTTTTACCATTCGCTCTGTGGAATTAACCGGTGAAATTGACCACATCTCATCTTTGCATTTTCGTCGAGTTTTAGGCAACACAGCCTCGGGGACTTTTTTTAACGTTAATTTAGATGCTATCCGAGAGGCTGCGTTAAAGGCTCCTTGGGTTAAATCGGCAAATGTTAGGCGCGTTTGGCCCAATAAAATAAATATTGAAATTACCGAATATAAACCGCTTGCCTTATGGGAAGACGGGCGGTTGGTGTCGGTTAACGGGGAGTTGTTTGCCGCCAATCCCGAGGAAGTGGATAACCCCTTGGCTTTACCCGAATTCTTCGGGCGAGCTGAAATGGTTGAAGAGGTAACGAGACGTTATAAACGCTTCAATAAAATGCTTCAGGTTGTCATGCCTAAAGCGCGTGTAACGGAAGTAAGCGTAAACGATCGTGATAGTTGGGCACTGGCCATAGCTTCAGACACCATTCCGCCCACTCGAATTGAATTGGGGGTAGAGCATGAAAATTGGACCCTTGAGGATCGATTTGGGATTGTTATCGTACAATATCCTGATGTGGTCAAATTGATGAAAGGACCACCGTCCAGTATTGATGCCCGGTATGAATTAGCCTTTTCGGCTACATTACCGGAAAAAAGTTTGAGGCAATATCGTTCACAGGCTGGTCGTCGCCAGGCGGCTGAATCCATTGCAGAGGCTAATAGGCAAAGTAACGCGCGATGAAAGAAAATAAAAAAATTGTCACCGCATTGGATATTGGTTCAAGCAAAATCCTTGCAGTTGTCGCCGAAGTCTATAAGGACGGTACGTTTCGAGTTCTGGCTCAAGGGCGTACCGAGTCTCAGGGAGTACTCGACGGAAATGTAACGAGTATTGAGGAGGTTCAGCCTCAGGTCAAGTCTGCTCTAGTCGAGGCTTTTGGTATTGCAGGCAAAATTCCCAGTAACGATGTTTGCACCAATATTTCTGGCAAATCTGTGGAAGGAAAGGACTCCAGTGCCGAAATGCCGCTTAGGGGCAGGACGGTGACGTTGTCGGACATGAAAAATGTCCAGAGTATGGCCCAGGATGCCGTTGAATTAAAAGAAGATCAGCGTTTGATTAAATCGGAGCTGTTGTATTACATGCTCGATAACCAAGACGAGGGTTATGTCGGCCAAAATCCGATTGATGCGAAAAGCTCTCGTATTTCCGCCCATATGCATTCGGCGGTGGCCAGTGCAGCTAATGCCTTAGCTCGTGTAAAAGTGATTCGTCGCAGCGGCATGGACATTTCCCGAATCCTTCCGGAAGCCTGGGCCAGTGGTTATGCAGTGCTTACGGAAGATGAAATTCAAAATGGTGTAGTGTTGATTGATATCGGGGCCGGGACAACAGATGTGGCGGTCTTTCAGGCCGGTCTTCCCCGTTTCACGTACACTTTAAATTACGGCGGTCGCCGCATAACTCAGCGAATCAGTGGCTTTGTGCATTGTTCCATGCAAGAGGCTGAATCCATTAAGAACAAGTTGGATCTGCGTTGCTCTCCGGAAGATGAAGAGGTCATTCTCTACCGTGCACCTCTGGAAGAGGGAGGTAAAAAGTACTCCAAGCTCGAATTGTCAAAGATGGTTTACCACGAGATTCGCAGTTTGAATCTGACTATTGGTAAAAAACTCTTTGAGGCCGGATGGTACAAGTCTGTTAATGGTGCGCCATGCAATACACTCACGGGTGGCATTGTGCTCACGGGCGGTACTTCGTTGTTGTTAGGAATAACAGAGCTGTTTTCAGCCATGCCGGGCCCCTTGGCTTATACATTCAGTACTCGTTTAGGTCGGTCGCGTTATACCGGTGATGCTTGCATTGGTTTGAATTCTCCCAAGGAAAGTGCCGCCATGGGATTAATCGCCTACGAGGCACTGCGATTCAAAGAAGGTGATGAGGACGAGGAGGAAAAGGCGGCCTCTGATGACTCTTTGTGGGCTAAAACCAAGCGTTTTTTGATTGAATTCTTTATAGGCCAGTACTAAGCTTTCTTCCTTAACTCGCGCCTCATTTGCACTTGATTTGGATGAACTAAAAAATAGCAATTATGATTTTTAAAATTGAAAAAAGTTTTTGAAAATCCAAGCAAAACGATCCTTATTCATACATAATTACAAGATTGGATTTGGAGGCCTATTCCCATGTTTGAAGTACTCAGTGATAATGATCCCCGTCAGACCGTCATTAAGGTTGTCGGTGTGGGCGGCGGCGGTGGTAACGCCGTAGAACATATGATTGAGCGCGGTGCTCAAGGTATTGAATTTATTGCGATTAATACCGACTATACGGCATTGTCACATTCTAGAGCTCATGCCACTTTGCAAATCGGTAAAACTGGACTTGGAGCCGGTGCTCGTCCGGAAGTTGGCGAGCAGGCTGCAATTGAAGCCAAAGATCGGATTCGTGAACTTTTGCAAGGTGCAAATCTCGTTTTCATTACTGCCGGGATGGGTGGTGGTACCGGTACCGGTGCGGCCCCTGTGGTGGCTCAAATTGCTCGGGAAATGGGTATTTTGACGGTTGCTGTTGTAACTAAGCCCTTCAGTTATGAAGGAGCTCTTCGCATGCAACGCGCCGAAGAAGGTTTAGTCAAACTCAAACAATGCGTGGACAGCCAAATTGTCATTTTGAATGACAAATTGGAAGATGAGTTGGGTGAGGATGCCTCCGTGAGTGAATGCTTTGCCGCAGCCGATGACGTTTTGTTTAAGGCTTGTGCAGGCATCACCGAAATTATTCAAACACCGGGTCTGATCGGTGTGGACTTCGAAGACTTGCGCACGGTGATGAGTGAACGCGGAACGGCCATGATGGGTTCGGCTATTGCCTCCGGTCCTGATCGCGCCCGTATTGCCGCTGAAAATGCAGTGGCCTGTCCGTTGCTTGAGGGGGTAACGCTCAACGGAGCCCGCGGCGTGTTGGTATACATCACGGCTAGTGAAGAAACGATGAAGATGAAGGAAACCAAGACGGTTATGAATATCATCACGAACTTCACGGCAAAAGGCGCTCAAGTTATTTACGGTTCAGCCTACGATGACAGTATGGGCGACTCCATGCGTGTGACAGTGGTTGCCACAGGCCTGGATGGCGGTAAGGACAAAGAAGTTGCTCCGCTCGAAAAACCCGATGAAAAGCGAGATGTTTGGGAACATAACAACCGCAGTTATGCAGAACCGCAACAAGCAGATCCTTGGACCAGTCGTCAAAGTGTAGCTCAGCAGCCTGCCGCTCCGAAGGTGGCTCAACCGCAGGTGGAATCTAAGCCTACGGTTGCCAAGCCCGAGCCTCAACCGAGTATTCCGGCTGCTCAACAACCTGCTCAATCGGAACCCCAACAGCCGCAAGAGCCTGAAAAACAGGAAGAAAAGGCAGCCGATGAATGGGAAACGGGTTGGTGGTCTATTCGTCACGACAATAAGTAAGAACAAATTTAGTTATGCTCAAACAACGAACGCTTAAAAAAGTCGTCCGTACGGTTGGTATCGGTCTGCATTCCGGTCGAAAAGTAAATTTGACTTTACGTCCGGCTGACCCCGATACCGGCATTGTGTATACCCGTGTCGATTTAAATCCGCCCGTTGTTATGCCGGCAGAAGCTACGCGTGTGAATGACACGCGCATGGCAACAACATTAAACGAAGGTCCGGTCAAAATTTCCACCATTGAACACTTGATGAGTGCGTTCAATGGTTTGGGAATTGATAATTGCTATGTTGATGTTGATGCACCGGAAATTCCGATTATGGATGGATCCGGTGCAAGTTTTGTCTTCCTGATCCAAGCTGCCGGCATAGTTGAGCAACCCGCTCCAAAGCGTTTTGTTCGAGTGAAAAAAACTGTTCGTGTAACCGATGGCGATAAATGGGCCCAGCTGGAGCCTCATGAAGGTTTTTCATTGGCTTTTTCCATTAATTTTGGCCACCCTGCAATCGACAGCACTTTGCAATTTACTGAAGTTGATTTGGCTAAGGTTGATTATGCTCATGCTGTCAGCCGAGCCAGAACATTTGGTTTTGTGCAAGACGTAGAGATGCTTCGTTCTATCGGCTTAGCTCAAGGGGGAACTCTTGAAAATGCTGTTGTAATGGATGAGTATCGGGTGCTTAATCCCGAAGGCCTCAGGGGACAGGACGAGTTTGTGAAGCACAAGATCTTGGATGCCATGGGGGATCTTTATGTTTTAGGTCACCCGCTTTTGACTCGCTATAGTGCCAATAAATCCGGTCACGGTTTGAACAACCAGCTCTTAAGAGCGTTGTTGGCTGATGATTCAGCTTGGGAATGGGCAACATTTGAGTCTGAAAAAGCCCCAAGAGATTTTTCTTTTGAGCGTGTTTTTGCGATCTAAAGCCGCGCTGTAACCGATTTTCTATTTGCGGTTGGGTGTTTCTTTTGTGTTTGTCTGCACAGAAAAAGCGTAATATCCAATTGGTTAGAAAATCGGTTGTTTCTTTCTGATATGTCACTTTTTTCCCTATTCCTCATCACCTCATTGGCCAATATCCTGTCGCCGGGAATGGGTGTGATATTTGCCATTGTTTTATCGCTGCAGCAAGGGTGGCATAAGACCGTTTTTTTCAGTTTAGGTCAAGCTATTGGCATATCGATATTGTTTACTGCCGCCATGTCCGGTATGGGGGTGGTTTTAGCCAACAGCCCGACCTTATTTAACGTGATTAAAATCGCCGGTGCTTTTTTCATTCTTTATTTGGGTTGGAGAAGTTGGCATAAACCGGCCATGCACTTTGGCACTTCTCCCGATAAGGAAAAATCAGAAGGTAGGCACGCGGTCCCTGAAGATGGGTTGGCAAACTTTACGAAAGGCATCGTGATCTCGCTTTGCAATCCACAACCGATTATCTTTGGAATCAGTGTCTTACCCCAATTTGTGGATCCGCAACGACCCTACGTCGCTCAAGCCGTATTGATGATTTCCGTTTACGCTGTGATGGTCTTTATCAATCTGGTTGTTTACGCAATTTTGGCTGAAAGAGCCAGACGCTTTTTTACTGGTCCCAGGGGTTCACAGATTATTAACCGGGCAACCGCATGTGTTTTCTTTGCGATCGGTTTTTTGGTGTTGGGGTTCGCTCTGGTCGGTTTCTTCTAATCAGGCTCTGTTTTCCAGCGCGTCAGCCAGTTTTTCAAGAACTTCTTTGATATCTTCGTCTTTAGCTCTTTGCGCGTTTTGCCGAACGGCGTCAGCGGCGCCAGGTTGGGCAATCCGAGGGGGATCCTTGGGATAATTTTCCAAATCAGGCAGAGGGAGAATTTTCCCCGCTTTAATTCCTAGAATCGGAAGATTAAGACCGCTATCAAAAAGATATTTTTCAAGAGAAGGTTGAATTTGCTTGAGTCGATTAGCGATTGTCGGCGTCGTTGTGTTAATGATGATACCTTGAGAGGCACATTCAACATGCACAGCCCGTTGAAAATCAATATGCAGACGCTTGCTTTGGCAGGCACGTTGCAAAACTTGAGCCACCCTGACGCTTAACATTTGCCGCGCAATGAGCGTATCAGGGTTTAAAGAGTTTAAAAGTTTGTCAATACTTTCCAATCCGTACATGCCGTTTTCCTTTCGCGTGCATTTTCTCACAAATAGGCATTGAAATCGAAACGAAAAAAGTTACAAAAAAGGTCGGATTTCTTAAAAAACAAAGAATTTTCAAAGGAAAATCATTTCTGCAATATGCGATAATTGCCAGCTGTAGTTTATTCTCTCGACAAATTTTGTCGTCCAAAAATTAACAAAACGCGTGCTGCCTGAAAATGCAGTGACGTGCAGGGTATCAAAAGATGTTTTCTGAGCTTTTAACGAAAGTGTTTGGCAGTCGCAATGACCGCTTGATTAAACAGTACCGTCGTCAGTGCGCTGCGATCAATAAGCTGGAGCCGACAATCAAAGCTTTGAGCGATGATGAGCTCAAGGCTAAGACTCAAGAATTTCGTGATCGTTTAGCCAAAGGTGAGACGCTCGAAGCGTTGTTGCCTGAAGCGTTTGCAGTCGTCAGAGAAGCCAGTTGGCGTGTGTTGGGAATGCGTCACTTTGACGTTCAACTTATCGGCGGTATGGTGCTCAATGACGGCAAGATCGCAGAAATGCGAACCGGTGAAGGTAAAACATTAACGGCTACATTGGCCGTTTACTTGAATGCCCTGCCAGCTAAAGGTGTTCACGTTGTGACAGTGAACGACTACCTTGCCAAGCGTGACGCAGAGTGGATGGGACGCGTGTACAACTTCTTAGGGATGACAGTTGGTACCATCTACAGTCAGCAACCTAATGACGAGAAAGTTCAAGCTTACGCGGCCGATATCACCTACGGTACCAATAACGAATTCGGCTTTGACTATCTGCGCGACAACATGGAGTATGACATTCATCATCGTCGTCAACGCGGTTTGCATTATGCAATCGTTGACGAAGTGGACTCGATTTTGATTGATGAAGCGCGTACGCCTTTGATCATTTCCGGCCCTGCTGATGACAACACCGATCTTTATGCCAAGATTAATGAAATTCCTCCGCTTTTAACGCGTCAGGCAACCGAAAAGGGTGAAGGTGACTATTGGGTAGATGAAAAAGCCCATCAGGTCTACATCTCCGAACAAGGACACGAACATATTGAGCAAATCCTCACGGAAAGAGGATTGATTCCTCAAGGCCAAAGTCTGTACTCTGCTCAAAATATTATTTTGATGCATCACTTGATGGCCTCTCTTCGCGCTCACTCTTTGTTTAAGCGCGACCAGCACTACGTTGTCCAGAATGGCGAAATTGTCATTGTGGACGAATTTACGGGCCGTTTAATGCCGGGTCGTCGTTGGTCCGAAGGTCTTCATCAGGCTGTCGAAGCTAAAGAAGGCGTGAAGATTAATCAAGAAAACCAAACGTTTGCCTCTATTACATTCCAGAATTACTTCCGTATGTATGAGAAGCTTTCCGGTATGACCGGTACGGCTGATACGGAAGCTTATGAATTCCAGGATATTTATGGTTTGGAAACGGTTGTCATCCCGACTCATAAGAAGATGATTCGTGTTGACCAACAAGATAAGGTTTTCCGCACAATCAACGAAAAGTACCAAGCCATTATTGAAGATATCAAGGAGTGCAATAAGCGCCAACAACCAGTGCTGTTGGGTACGACTTCTATTGAAAATTCTGAAGCGCTCAGCAAACTCTTGGATAAGGAAGGTATTAAGCACAATGTGTTGAACGCCAAGCAACACGAACGGGAAGCTCAGATTGTGCTTGAAGCCGGTCGTCCTGGGGTTGTGACAATCGCCACTAACATGGCCGGTCGTGGTACCGATATTGTTTTGGGCGGTGGCATTAATAAGCATATTGATGATGTTAAGACCAACCCCGATCTTTCTGATGAAGAAAAGAAAGCGGCGATTGAAAAGATCAAGGCTGAGTGGCAGATTGAACACGATAAGGTGGTTGCCGCCGGTGGTTTGCGCATTATCGGCAGTGAACGTCACGAGTCACGTCGTATTGACAACCAATTGCGTGGTCGTGCTGGCCGCCAAGGTGACCCGGGCTCTTCATGCTTTTATCTGTCGATGGAAGATCCGTTGCTTCGAATCTTTGGCGGTGACCGCATGCGCGCCATTGCCGATAAGCTCAAGCTTGAAGAAGGCGTTGCCATCGAATCCAATATGCTTACTCGTATGATTGAGAGCGCTCAGCGTAAGGTTGAAGGCCGAAACTACGATATTCGTAAGCAACTGCTTGAATTCGATGACGTGCAAAATGATCAACGTCGTGAAATTTATCGCTTGCGCAACGAGATTTTGGAAAGTGACGACTTGAGTGAAATGGTGACCAATTTACGTCACGGCTATTTCACCGACTTATTCAGAACTTATGTGCCTGCCGATACCGTTGAAGAGCAATGGGACTTGTCAACCCTTACGACCATTCTCAAGAGTGAATGGGGCATTGATATCGACTTTGCCGGAATGCTTGAAAAGAGCAATTCAACCACCGATGAAGACTTGTTGAAGGTTCTCATTGATGAGTGTGACCGAATTTACAATGACAAGGTTGAATTGGCCGGTCCGCAGGCGATGAATGATTTCGCCAAGCAGGTGACGCTGCAAGTGTTGGATAGCATTTGGAGAGCGCATATCACCGCTTTGGATGCTTTGCGTCAAGGTATTTACTTGCGCGGTTACGCTCAAAAGCAACCTAAGCAAGAATACAAGCGCGAAGCATTCTCGATGTTTGAAACGTTACTTGACCGAGTGCGTGAAAATGTCATGCGTGTATTGATGACAGTCAGAATTCAAACACGAGAAGAAGCGATGGCTGAACAACAACGAGCCCAAGAAGAGGCACTTGCTCGCGCACAGGCCGCTGCCCGTGCTCAAGCAATTGCTCAAGCTCAACAAGAAGCTAAAAACAAAGTTGTTCACGATGACGAAGGACATGAATTATCCTTCACCGGAATCTCAGCGGCCGGTGTAGACCTTGATAAGGTGGATTGGCGAGGTATTTCTCGCAACGATCCGTGTCCTTGCGGTTCAGGCAAAAAGTTTAAGAACTGCCACGGTCACATTGACTAATCGCTAAACCAACTTAAAAAGCGCTCTGAAATGGGCGCTTTTTTTGAGAGACGAATATGACGAATCGAACAGAAACACTTGTTGCTTGCGTGGTGATGATCGATAACGAAGGGCGAAGTTTGCTGGGATGCCGACCGGAGGGGAAAGTGTATGCCGGCTGGTGGGAATTTCCCGGTGGAAAATTAGAGGCCATGGAAACTGTGGAGGAAGCCGCCAAGCGTGAAATGCGTGAAGAACTTGGGATTGATCTTCAAAATTCTTCTCCATGGGTAACTTTGGTACACGACTATCCCCATGCACGCGTACGACTTCATTTTGTCAGAAGTTGGCAGTGGCGAGGAGAGCCACGTTCATTGGAGGGACAATCCTTTGGTTTCTTTTCCCCGCTTGATTGGCCGACTCCCATATTGGAAGCGAGCGAACCCATTCAAAAATGGCTTTTAATGCCTAAACATTGGGTAAAAATTCAGTCAGAAAGCGCATTAGAAAACCTTGAGGCTCAAAAAGAAAGAGGTTTTGACGGAGCCATTTTGTGTGGCGATTACATCAAAGAGTTTGATGATTGGAAAAAGCGCTTAATGGCTTTGGGTATTAAAGAAATTTGGGTTGATGCAACGGCAAGTGACGAACAGCAAAAAAAGGCAGACGGTGTTTTTGTGGATGAAGGTCAAAGCGTTGGAAACGTTACCCACGAACGTTTTGCCGTCAAAGCTGACTGTTCAAACTGGGAGAGTATCGCTCAAAGTGGGGCATTATTTGCTTGGGTTGATCCGGCAATTCGTGTAGCTTCAAGTGCCTGGTTGCGACTTTTAAGTGATAACCCCGTTCCGTTGTATTTAACCAATGTCAAAATAAACGATGAAAAACTGTTAAGACCGCACGGGGTGAACGGTTGGATCGAAACTATTTAGTTTTGGGCTCTGTTTTCTTTTCTTCTTCCAGATGAGAGAAAAGTTCTTGGGCAAGTTTGTCTGCTTCGCTTTCATTGGTCTGAGCATACGAATTGCCATGAATGACGTAAGCATCGCTTGCCCACTCGCCTAAATCAATCAATTTGCATCGTTCAGAGCAAAATGGACGCCAAGGATTCTTCTCAGACCATTCCACCGGTTTTTTGCATATAGGGCACTTCACAATCATATGGGTACTCCCGCTTTGGGTGATTGTCTTGCCATCGTAAGGTAGAAGTCGTGGAGCTTGCGCACTTGTTGGTTAAGTGCATCAAGTGTTGATTCGTTAACAATGACTTCATTGGCAATACCCTTACGAGCATCACGTGTTGCTTGCGTTGCAATAATGGCCATAACTTCTTCACGTGACAATTGAGATCGTGTCATGACCCGTTCAATTTGGGTTTCAACCTCACAATCAATAACTAGAACTCTGTCACATCGGTTTAACCATTGCGGGCTTTCGGCAAGGAGGGGAACAACCAGTACAACGTAAGGAGCATCAGAATGCTGCGACACGGAGGCCATTGTGACGTTAGCAATAAGGGGATGCAAAATGGCTTCCAGTTTGTGTCTGGCTTCAGGATTCATGAAGACAAGTTCACGCATCTTAGTTCGGTCTAATTTACCTGAGGCATCAATAAGTTCATCTCCGAAAGCCTCTCTGATGGCGGGAATAGCCAGTCCATTCGGAGCAGTAACCGCATGGCTAATCAAATCAGTGTCAATCACCGGAACTCCCAATGCCTCAAAAGCATTGCTTGCTTGAGTTTTTCCGGAGCCGATGCCTCCCGTAAGCCCGACAATCCAAGTCATTATTAAAAAATCCCTGATGATAAATGAAGGTTCTTGAATTATACGTTCTTTGCTTCTGTATTCCTGAACTTAGGCAACAATAACAACAGAAGGTAGGCAGATCATCTTACGCATTGGGCGCGGATAAATAAGCCCTATTCCAAACTTATTTGTTCTTAGGATATAGAGGATTGCTAACAAATTCGAGGCAACTGTTCGCCGTTGAGCCAATCAACACTGCGTCGCCCGCCAAGGAGTGTTTCCATTTCAACACATCCGGCGTTCTCTGCCGTCACTTCGCCGATAATGCAAGCCTCTTGACCGTGAGGATCCGATTTCATGGCTTGCAGAACTTTTAGGCTTTCCTCTTTACGGCAAATCACAATCACTTTTCCTTCGTTAGCGACAAAAAGGGGATCTAACCCAAGAAATTCGCAAGCGGCGGCGACAGCGGGCTTAACCGGAATCTTTTCTTCATGCAGGAAAATGCCAACACCGCTTTGGTGAGCAATTTCATTGAGAGTGGCAGCCAAACCTCCTCGGGTTGGATCTCGCAGAACGTGCACATCTGGTGTGACATTGAGAACCGATTTGATTAATCCGTTCAAGGGGGCTGTGTCGCTTTCAATTTCTGTTAAAAACGACATATTTTCTCTTTTGGAAAGGATAGCCGTGCCGTGGTCACCCATTGATCCCGAAATAATCACCACATCCCCCGGTTGGGCATTCCGACCTGATATGGGAAAGTCCGTTAACTTTTCACCGATACCGGTTGTAGAAATATAGATACCGTCACCATGACCTTTTTCGACGACTTTAGTGTCTCCGGTAACGATGGCAACGTTTGCTTCTTTCGCAGCATTAGCCATTGATTGTACGATCTGGTCAAGTTTGGAGAGTTCAAAACCCTCTTCCAAAATAAAACTTGCCGCAATATAGAGAGGCTTTGCTCCGCACATGGCGACATCGTTGACAGTTCCGCAAATGGCTAGGCGTCCTATATCTCCTCCCGGAAAGAATAGAGGTGAAATGACATGTGCATCGCATGACACGGCGATTGGTTTTTCAAGACTGGGTAAAACAGCACCATCATGTCCTTCGTCAAGCCATTGATTGGTGAAATGTCGGGAGAAAATTTCTTCAATCAATTGAGCACTGGCAAGTCCTCCTGCGCCATGAGTCATTTCAATGCGGCCGTGACGCAGATCCAATCGACGAACATAATCGGGTTTGACAGAAGACATTATTTATTCCTCAGTGTTTGGAACTGTTTTATGTTTAGGAGCGTAACGCCAGTAAGCCGCGCAGGCTCCTTCAGAACTGACCATGCAAGCCCCCATCGGATGAGCGGGGGTACAAACCGTGCCGAAAAGCTTGCAATCGAACGGCTCCTTTTCTCCTCTGAGAATAGCGCCGCAGGCACAGGCTCTGTTATCCGGGCTATGTCGTTCAGTCATTTGAAAGCGTTTTTCTGCATCAAATTGCGAGTATCTTTCACGGAGTTTTAGAGCCGAGAAGGGAACATAGCCCAAGCCTCGCCATTCGAAAGAATCTCTTAACTCAAAAATCTCATTCATTAAGTCGACGGCCAGTCGGTTGCCCTCACGAGAGACCGCTCGTGTGAATTCATTTTCCACTTCATGTCGTCCCTCGTTGACTTGTCGGATCATCATCAAAATCGCCAAAAGCATATCAAGCGGTTCAAAGCCGGCAATGACCACCGGTTTTCCCCATTTCGCTGAAAAAGGTTCATAAGCTTTTGAACCGATAACCGTTGAAACATGAGCGGGGCCGACAAGTCCGTCAAGCTGTGGCGCGCGGCTTCCTTCTTGAGCGGTTTTTAAGATGTGCTCCATCGCGGCAGGCGTGAGGACATGATTGACGAAAACCGAAAAATTATTAAGTCCGAGACGCTTGGCTATTTGAATAGCAACGGCGGTGGGCGGAGTGGTGGTCTCAAATCCAATAGCAAAAAAGACGACTTCTTTATCTGGATTGGCCTTCGCTATGTTGATCGCGTCCATTGGTGAGTAAACCATGCGAACATCACCGCCAAGTGAGCGGCAATTGAAAAGTGACTGCCCTTTTGATGTCGGCACTCGGAGCGTATCAGCGTATGTACACAAAATCACTTTTTCGCTTAACGCTAAGTCAATCGCCATTTCAATACGACCAACCGGTAACACACAGACCGGGCAGCCCGGACCGTGAATCATTTTTACGTTGTCTGGCAAAAGATCCGTTAATCCCCAGCGTGACAGAACGTGGGTGTGGCCGCCGCAAAATTCCATAAAGCGATAAGAGCGGGCGGGCATTACCTCTTTAGCAATTTCATTGCTTAACGCTTTTGCTTTATCCCGATCGCGATATTCACTGATGTATTGCATAAGCTTAGGCTTTGGCCTCCGAAGGTAATGCATTCAATATTTCCATGGTTTTTCGGGCTTCTTCTTCATCAATACGGTTTAAAGCGAAACCAACATGGACAATAACCCATTCTTGCTCTCGGGGAGAGTCAATCAAGGAAACATTGACTTCTTTTTCAATACCGTTGAAATCGCATAAAGCAGTTTCATTGTTTATCAGTTTGGTGATCTTTGCAGGCACTGCCAAACACATATTTACCTCAATGTAAGTTACAAGTCACCGGAGAACTCATATTTTTCAGCACCGCTTTCTACCATTAGGTGCGATAGCCAGACTTGTCCCAAAGCTATACCGCCGTCACCGGCAGGTACCTTTTGCGGGAAATAGCTCTCGATAGAGAGTTTCCCAAGCTCTTGGACTAAAGCGGCGGTCAACAATCTGTTGGCCATGCAACCTCCGGTTAGCATAACGGGACCTTTGTACTGAAGACGCTCACAGGCCTGATACACAAGCTGCGTAAGTCCTAATGCCAGGGTCGCATGGAAATCAGCGGCCAATTGTGACACTTTATCAGCAGATAGTTTCCTTCCTGCCTGAATAACTTCTTCAAAAAACGGTAGGAAACTAATCCGATGATTTTTGATGGTAAATCCCTTTTTATGCGCTTGAGGTTTCATCGTGCTCGCAACGCTTTCGAGCAACATCGCAGCCCTTGCATCATCATGTTGAACGTCACACAGGCCAAGCAATGCAGCCATGGCATCAAAAAGTCTTCCGGTGGAAGTGGTCAATGGTGAAAGCTGAGAATTTTTAACAAGTTGGCTGAAATATTTAGCATTCGGCAACTCTGGAAAATACTTTTCAATCAGGTCCTCTTTGCCTAAAAGAGTCAGCACGCAAGCGCCCATTCTTCGTGGTTCATGGGCGGCTTTATCGCCACCGGGTAACGGAAGCGGTTCAAGAGCGCCCAATCGGTAGAAATTAGAAGCTCCTACTAATAACAGCTCTCCACCCCAAGCTTCATCATTGGGTCCGAGTCCCACGCCGTCCAACGCTAATCCGACAGTCGTTTCTTTTCGATTGATTTCAGCCATGGCTACTCCGATGTGAGCAGCATGATGGTAGATAGGAACGAAAAGACCTCCATGTTGCTTGGCAACGTGGGCCGCCAATCTTGTGCTGGGAAAATCCGGATGAGCATCAGCAACAACAATTCTGGGTTTAATTTCATAGAGATGCGCCAGGTGCGAAATTGCATCTCGGTAGGCTTGGTCAGTTTGACTGTTTTCTAAATCACCGATGTGTTGAGTCAGAAAGACATCTTTATCGCGTGTGAGCGCAGCGGTATTTTTAAGGTAAGCACCTGCGGCTAACGTCGGTTTTAAATCAGTCTCCAACTTGACGGCTTCGGGGGCATAACCTCTGGAGCGTCGAATAAAAATGGGGGTTTCACCGATCAAGCGAACGACTGAATCATCACACCGAACAAGAATATCCCGATTGTGCAGCAGTATAAAATCCGTGATTCCTGAGAGTTTGGAGCGCGCCTCATCATTATCGGTGACCAGCGGCTCACCGGAACGGTTTGCTGATGTCATGACCAGTACGGCATCCAAACTCAAGTTGTCCGTCCATTGTGCTCCGTCCGGTTTACCGGCCAAAGAATGGAAAAGCAGCCAATGCACAGGGGTGTATGGAAGCATGATGCCTATGTCACTTAACCCGTCAGCAATTCCTTTGAGTGAGTGTTGATCTTTTCTGGGTAAAAGAGTGATCGGGCGGGCAGAGCTCTCTAACACCTCGCGGGCCTTAGGGCTGACATGGGTATAAATACTCGCACTGATGGCATTGACCATCATGACCGCGAGCGCTTTTTCATCACGTCCTTTGCGTTGTCTAAGTTTTTCAACAGCACGGGGATTTTTGGCGTCACAAACTAAATGAAATCCCCCCAGTCCTTTTACGGCAACAATTTTTCCGTCTCTAATGGCTTCAACGGCTAGATCTATCGGATCTCCGTCAATTGGCTGGCCTCCTATGTCTTCAAACCATAGTTGTGGCCCACAAACCGGACAGGCATTGGGTTGAGCATGAAAACGTCTGTCCAGAGGGTCTTTGTATTCTGACAAACATTGTTCACACATCTTGAAAGTGGCCATTGTCGTTTGCGGCCTATCGTATGGAAGGTGCTTTGTGATTGTGAAACGAGGGCCGCAGTGCGTGCAATTGGTAAAGGCATAACGATAACGCCTGTTGCCGGGTGTAAACATATCTTGAAGACATGCTTTGCATGTTGCGGCATCAGCGGTAATAGCGGTATTGACCTTGCCTTCCTGGCTTTCAGTGATTGTGAAATCGGTATAGCCTTTAAGATCCACAACGGAAGGATGAATGAAATCAATTCGAGCCAAAGGGGGTTTCTGTTCCCGCAAAAGTGTCGGAAACCGAGAAACCTGATCCGCCTCTCCTTCCAAGATAACCCCGACACCTTCGGCATCGTTGAAAACTTCGCCTTTCAGTCCGAGTTCAGTCGCGATTCGGTAAACAGTCGGACGAAATCCGACTCCCTGAACAAGTCCGTTAATACGAAAAAATTTCGCGATCATGCTGAGTTCTATCTCAAAGAGTAGCCAATGTTTTTTGGGCTTTCAGCCACATAATCCATTTATCAAGTCCCTCGCCCTTAGTTGCAGAAACTCTCAAGATTTGGATTTTCGGATTGACTCGTCGGGCATATTCTTCGCAAGCTTCGATATTGAAATTTACGTACGGCAGAAGATCAATCTTATTGATGATCATGACATCAGAGACGCGGAACATGTCCGGATACTTCAACGGCTTGTCTTCGCCCTCGGTTACCGACAAAATCACGACTTTATGAGCTTCTCCCAAATCAAATTCCGCCGGACAAACCAAGTTGCCGACATTTTCAATGAAGAGCACACTGTTGTCGGTCAACTCCATATGGCTTAATGCATGTCGGATCATTTCCGCATCCAAATGACAGCCTTTCCCCGTATTGATCTGATGAGCGTGGGCACCGGTTTGGCGAATTCTGTCGGCGTCATTGCTGGTTTGTTGGTCGCCTTCAATTACGCTAACGGAAAGATCATCCTTTGCCGCTTTAATCGTCGCACAGAGCAATTCCGTTTTGCCGGAACCGGGACTGGAGACAAAGTTGAGCGCCAAGATATGCTTTTGCCTGAAGTATTTTCTGTTATCGCCGGCTATGGCGTTATTACGGGCAAGGATGTCTTCTTCGATACTAATGGCGCGTTCTGCCGATATCGCTGAATCGTGTGAATGAGCGGGACCATGGGAATGCTCATGATGATGCTCGTGATCCTCGTGAGTGTGAGTGACCAGATTGCCGTTTTCATCCACATGTGTGTGGGTGTGAGTATGATTGCATCCGCAGCCGCAAGTCGTGCACATAAAATTTCTCCTTACCAAATTCTTTTATTGAGAGTCATCGGCAATAATGTCGATGACCTTAAGTTCTGTTCCACCCGTTGCCGTTAAATGGAAGCCTCCGCAAATCGGGCAAGCCTCGCCGTATCGCTTCAAAGAAACGGTTTGAGCACAGTCCATGCACCAGGCTTTGCCGGGCGGTCGCTCAATGATGAGTTGTGCGTTTTGTGCGCACCCCTGTCGAGTGACCGATTGCCAAGCAAAGCGTAAACAGTCAATGTCAACACCAGCTAACTCACCGACTGCAATCCGCACGCTTTTCACTCGGTTGACGTTGTTGGATTTTGCCGTGCGCTCAACAATCTCGATGATGCCTTCAGCAATAGATAGCTCGTGCATCAACCCTCCTTTTGTGGCCACTTGACATCTATCTTTGTGCAGGGATCAAATGCGCAGGCAATCAGATTTAATCCGGTGATTACCGATTTGACCGCGTTTGATTTTTCTTTAATAAATAGATTCATTGCATCGACCATTGGACTTTCTTCCTGAAATGCCCATTCTGTCGGCGCCACAATATGAAAGCGCATTTTGTTATTGTCAATTTGCAGAAAATGCATCAAAGTGCCGCGAGCAGTTTCTACGAGTCCGACTCCCCAATTGTTCCCTAGGTTAATGCTTCTAACGGTAAAGGGAGAGGGAAGACCGGAGGCAAAATTTTTTAATTCTTCCAGTCTTGCGAGCACCAGATCTCGGATTGAAAAAGGATCTCTTCTGCCTTTATCCGTTTGACTGCGGCAACGAGCCAGTGCGCCGGGTATACGAGCGCCGACCAGTTGCGGCGACAGAGCCCATTCGGGATACTCCTGGAGAATGCGCAGAAACAGTTTGAGGATTTCGCGGTTGCTGACTTCTTCAGGAAAGAGTAACCCTTTACCATCCAATTGGATATTGTCGAATCGTTCAAACGTGTGCTTGATCGCGCCAATGGCTTTCTTTTCGCGAGTAAACCACAAGATAATGAGAGCCTTTAAATCTTCGTTGAAAGACTCAAGGGCGGCGTTGTCAATGCAGGCACTTTTTGACAGATCCCATAACCTGGCTCTTAATTCTCCAAGTGTTTTTAAACATTCCTGACTGACTTTGCCGTGAATCGTGAACGGCTGCAAATCCATGCTTAATACACGGACGGTTTCTAAGATGGCTTCTGCCGTAACCAAACTCTGAATATTTGTATCGTAAGACGAAAACCCTTGATTGGGATTTTGGTGGGTAATTGCGTGTTGAGCAGCTTTAAAAGCACTAACCTGGGCAATAGGGCATAACCCAAGAAGGGCGCGAAGAATTTCAATCGCTTTCTCGGCTCCAAGGCTTTCCGCTGTTTGCGCAATGACTCTAGTGCGATGGTTGTGAAGTTCTACCTTCAGACCATTTTTTTCTTCGTGAACTATCAAAGAAACAGAGGAGAAATCAGGGTTTATCATCTGCGATCATCTCCTTGCTGAAAGTGGTGAAAAAATCTCGCCGAGACAAATTTTCTGGAATGGCACTTCTAGTGCTGTGCGTTGTATGGGAACTATCGCTTTCAGGTGTAAGCATCAACATCAAAGCGCGGGCAGCAAAAGCCTCTGCACTTCGCTGATTGAACAAGGGATCAACCGGACTCATCAGAGAGCATGCTAGAAATTTCCCCAGTCTGTCGCTAGCCATTCCTAGAAAGCTGAAAGCTCCCGCAGGCAAAGTAATCGACAGTATTTTCCCAACTTGAATCTCCGGCCAGTTGCTTTTATTACCCTGCGCAAGAACCACCAAAATGGACCATGGTGTAACCATGGCACCGATCCAGTGTTTTTTGAAGTTTTGAAAACCGATCGCACGCACTTGCAGTCCATTATGACAAATGGGCAAACCTTTCATGTGATTGTTGAAAATGAGCTGAAACTCGGCTTCAAAATCAGAGGCTGGACAATGGTTAATATTGATCACTTTTCACCTTTAACAGCATACGAGTTCAGCGTACACTTAAATAGACTGAAAAGTGTGAGTAAAATCGTACCGTTTTGGCTATTTTTGTGAAAGTTTTATCAAAAAATAAGCATTTTTAAATGCAGTTATAACAAAATAAGCAAAATATACCTCTTTGGTGTAATAAAAGAAGTCGTTTGCGTCTAAGTATTCGAGTTTTCGTACCATACAATCTAAATTAAGAACGCGAGAGCGTGCAATAAAGCGAGCCTATTTTCGTTTGGCTGGACTCCATGCGAAATAAAAGGCTAAGGAGAATCCCCTTATGTTTGAAACTCAATATGAAGCGTTGCGGCGCCAAGGTGTTAGCCGCCGCAGTTTTTTGCAATTTTGCTCGCTGACGGCCGCCAGTTTGGGATTGGGAAGCGCAGGAGCTCAAGAGATTGCTCAAGCCATTGAAACCAAGCCTAGGATGCCGGTTGTATGGTTACACGGCCTGGAGTGCACCTGTTGTACGGAGTCGTTTATCCGCTCTTACCATCCGGTTGCCAAGGATTTGGTGTTGTCCATGATTTCGCTCGACTATGACGACACCATTATGGCTGCCGCCGGACATCAGGCCGAAGCGGCACTTGAAGAAACCATTACCAAGTACAAAGGCAATTACATTTTGGCCGTTGAAGGCAATGTGCCTTTGAATGATGATGGGGTTAACTGCATTCCTGCAGGAGAAACTTTCCTGCAAAAAATTAAACACGTGGCCGCTGGGGCCAAAGCCGTTATCGGTTGGGGATCATGCGCCGCATGGGGATGCGTGCAGGCGGCTAAACCCAATCCGACGCATTCTGTTCCCATTACAGAAATCATTACGGATAAGCCTATCGTACTTGTTCCGGGTTGCCCGCCGATTCCTGAGGTGATGACAGCCGTTGTGACTTATATTCTTACTTACGATCGCATTCCGCCGCTTGATCGGTTGGGACGGCCGAAGATGTTCTACGGTCAGCGTATTCATGATAAATGCTATCGTCGGGCGCATTTCGATGCCGGTCAGTTCGTTGAGAAATTTGATGACCAAGGCGCCAAATTGGGCTATTGCCTCTATAAGGTCGGGTGTAAAGGACCGACCACATACAATGCTTGTTCAACGATTCGTTGGAATGAGGGATTGAGCTGGCCTGTGCAGTCCGGCCACGGATGCATCGGTTGTTCTGAGCCTAATTTCTTTGACAAGGGCTCGTTCTATGAACATGAAACGACGATTTTGCCGCCGGGACTCGATGGTATTGAAGCGACTGTCGATAAGGTAGGCCTGGCGACGGTTGGCGTTGTTGGTGCTGCAGCTATTGCCCATGCCGCGCTATCGGCTGTTGCTCAAGCGCGAGCAAAAAAGACCAATAAAGATCTCGGGAGGGAAGAATAATGGCAGATCGTCGTATTGTTGTTGACCCGGTGACGCGTATTGAGGGTCATTTGCGCGTTCAAGCGGTGTTGGGTAATGGCGGGAAAGTCATTACGGACTCCCAAAGTACAGGCACGATGTGGCGTGGTCTTGAGGTGATTCTTAAAGGCCGGGATCCTCGCGATGCTTGGGCCTTTGTGGAACGTATTTGCGGGGTGTGTACGGGTATTCACGCCCTGGCAGCTGTCAGAAGCGTTGAAGATGCCATTGGCATCAAAATTCCCAAAAATGCGAACATCATTCGCAACCTAATGAATGCAACGCTTTACACGCACGACCACATTGTTCACTTTTACCAACTTTCTGCATTGGATTGGGTTGACGTGGTCAGTTCTCTGTCGGCTGATCCTCGAGAAGTCTCGGAATTGCAAAAGAAAATCAGTCCGCATCATCCGCTAAGTTCTCCGGGTTATTTCCGTGATGTGCAGAATCGCTTGAAGAAGTTTGTTGCTTCCGGTCAATTGGGGATTTTTGCCAACGGCTATTGGGGGCATCCTGCCATGAAGTTGCCGCCGGCGGTCAATCTCTTGGCGGTAACGCACTACCTAGAGGCACTTGATTTCCAGCGTGAAATCATCAAGATTCATACGATTTTGGGCGGCAAGAACCCGCATCCGAATTACTTGGTCGGTGGTGTGGCTTGCCCGATCAACATGCACGATACCGGCGCGGCTGGCAACATGATCAATGAAGTGACCATGAACTATATGCGCGATATCGCCAAGCAGTCGGTTGAATTTGTGCAGAACGTTTACTTGCCCGATATCAAGGCGATCGCCTCCTTCTATCCGGAATGGTTCAAGTATGGCGGCGGTTTGGTGAAGAAAAATGTGCTTTGCTACGGGGACTTCCCGGAAATTGCCAATGACTGGTCTGAAAAATCTCTGCAGATGCCGGCCGGTGCCATTGTTGACGGGGATTTGGCTCATGTACAGGAAGTGGATTTGAGAGATCTCACCCAAATTCAGGAATTTGTGGATCACTCTTGGTACAAATACCCCGAAGGTAAACTAGGTCTTCACCCTTGGGAAGGCGTGACGGATCAAGCCTTTGAACTGCCCGAAGGCTCAGTTGGCACGAAGACTAAGTTTGAATGGTTGGGTGAAAAAGGCAAGTACTCGTGGATCAAGAGCCCGCGCTGGAAAGGCCACATGATGGAAGTGGGGCCGCTTGCTCGTTTGATCATGTCGGTTGCTAAGGATGTGAAGCATTTCAAGGAACCGGCACTTGATCTTCTGAAGGAACTCAACTTGCCGCTTGAAGCCGTGTACTCCACGTTGGGCCGCCATGCTGCGCGTGCTCTGGAGTGTAATTGGACTGCGCACAAGATGGTTCAGTATGTCGATGACTTGATTGCCAATATCAAAAGCGGTGATGAAGTCGCGGCCAATATGGAATTCTGGGAACCGAAGACGTGGCCTAAAGAATGCCGAGGTGTTGGGTTCTGCGAAGCGCCTCGCGGAGCTTTGGGACACTGGTGCGTGATTAAGAATACACGTATTGAAAATTGGCAAGCCATTGTTCCGACGACATGGAACGCTTCGCCGCGTTCGCCTGAAGGACAACAAAGTGCTTTTGAAACGTCACTGATTGGCACGCCCGTTGCTGATCCGGAACGACCGCTTGAAATCATTCGTACGATTCACAGTTTTGATCCGTGCTTGGCTTGTGCAACGCACGTTTTGGATCCGCAAGGTCACGAGCTCTGCAATGTGCGTGTTCGTTAGGAGGGTCTCTTTATGAAGATTGATCCTGTCACTTTTGAAGTTGATACGTCGGGAGGGACCCATCCGATTTACGTTTGGGAAGCTCCTGTGCGGATTTGGCACTGGGCGATGGCGGTTTGCATGGCTGTCATGATTGTGACTGGTTTTCTGATCGGTGCTCCGCTCGTTGCCAATGTAGGCGATACCTGGGTGACTTACGATTTCGGCTATATCCGTCTGGCTCATTTTGTGGCCGGTATGATCTTTACGATCCTTTTCGTATACCGGATCTTTTGGGCTATTGTTGGAAATCGCTACGCTCGGATGATTTTTATTCCGCCGCTGTGGTCTCTCAAATGGTGGAAGGGTGTTATCGCTCAAGTGCTTTACTACCTTTTCATCAAGAAAACGGCACCGGAATACGCAGGCCATAATCCGCTTGCACAGCTGGCTATGTTTGCCATGTTTGTATTGGGCAGCTTTGTGGTCATCATCACGGGTTTTGCTCTTTATGCGCAAGCCTGGGGATGGGATACAGGGTGGATGGCCTGGTTCGGTTGGGTATTTAGCTTAGCCGGAGACGCTCAAGCCGTGCGAACCATTCACCATGCCTGCATGTACGTTTTTATTCTCTTTTCAATTGCTCACATCTATATGTCCTTTAGAGAGGACGTCATGGGCGGGGCAACCACGTTGTCTTCTATGTCAACCGGATTGAGAATGTTTAAGGAAACGCATCATTAATTGCCGATGCTAGAAGGCTTGGGGAGTCGATCTGAAGCTTCTCAGGCCTTTTTTTGTATGTGGGATTAAGATAAAAGAACAGATTTAAGGTAGATCGTATGCAGCAGTTTGAAGTTTTAGTGATCGGAATCGGCAATATCCTGTGGGCTGACGAGGGGTTCGGTGTCAGAGCAGTCGAGTCGTATCATGAACGGTTTGCCGATGACCCAAGAGTACGAGTCATTGATGGAGGTACATTGGGAGCCTACCTAATCAATGAGGTTATGAGTGCCAAAAGGTTACTTATTTTTGATTGCTGCGATTTTCAAGATAAGCCAGGAACTTTAAAAGTTCTTCGCGATGACGATATTCGACTTTGGTCATCGACCAAAATATCGGCCCATCAAGCCGGCATGAATGACGTCTTGGTGACAGCCGCTTTGAGCGGTTACGAACCGCAAGCCATTACCGTTATTGGGGTGCAGCCTTTGGAATTAAATGATTATGGTGGTAGCCTAACCTCAGTGGTTGACGCACAAGTCTATCCTGCCGTCAATGAAGCCATGAAGGAAATGACCGCCTGGGGGTTTGCTCCTCAAGAAAGAGTTGGAAACGATCAGCCTAGAGCACTCAGTGAAGAGATTTTAGAGAAAGAACCATACGAAAAAGGACGCCCGAGCGAGCAAGAAGCCTTTCGCTACGGAGATCTTCGCTTTATTAAGGTTAAATAATTTTTAGAGGTGACTTGAAAAGATGTGTGTGGCAATACCCAAAAAAGTCCTGGCCCTGCATAAAACAGCAAGCGGCACGAGCGCGGATGTGGATAATGGCGGCGAGTTGGAACGTGTGGACACCTCACTGATTGAATCGGTATCGGTCGGCGATTTTGTGCTGGTATTCAGAGGCAATGCATTGAGAGTCGTTGATGCAGAGGAAGCGGCGAAGATTCAGTCAGCATTGGATTGCGTCCAGAAAGTAATGGATGGGGAGTTTGATGAAAATCAGATTCAAGCCGGTTTTGCCGATTTAGACAACGCTTCGTCTGCTTTGCCTCCGCATCTGGCTCGTATAGTAGGTAAAAAAGTGATGTAGGGGGAGCCTATGCCTAAAGCCTTTAATGCGGTTACCGCTCAGATCAATCAGCTAGATATGGCTTCGCATCCGGTATTTAAGCGTCTATTCGGCGAGGCCGGTTTTCAGTGGCTGACATCGCAAGAGTTAGAAAACTTTATATCTCAAGATGGTTTGAAGATGTTAGTTTTTGCCGATGACCCTAATGAAAGAAAAACAACATTGGACATAGCTGTTATTGCTCCGGAATTAAAAAAAGCTTTCAATGGTGCTTTGACGGCGACGGCTTGGGCTGACTTTAAAGAATCGCGCAGCATGGCTGCTCGTTGGGGTTTGCGTTCAATGCCCGTGGTAGCAATCTTTCGAAATAAGGATTTACTGGGGGCCGTTCAGGGCCTTAAACCGTGGGATGAATATTGTTCTTTGCTATCTGAGATCGTCATTAGAAATAAACCTGTGGTTCGTACAATTGCGATCATGCCTGTTGAAAAACAGGACAGTTGTGATTGCTGAGAAAACTTCAAAAAGGATCAGGTATGGCACAAATATCATCGAGCCGTTGGGCCAATGTAAATTTAGACAGGCAAACCGAACACGAAGCGGCAATTGCGACGGTGAAATTTCTCGAAAAAGTTAGGGATACTTTGTCCGAGGGGGATTTTTCAACCAACAAGACGTTATTAACTATTCCCTTTAGAGAATTCGACCCTAAGCACCTGGATTTTGTTTTAGCAACGGTTGGAAGTGGTGAAGTTAGGGCAACGATAGGCCAATCAGTTCGATTGGAAGAAACGGCTATTGAGGGGCTGTGGCGCGTGCAGGAAAACGGGGTTGATCGTTTTGAAGTCGTTACGGTTCCTTCGGATCTATTAAGAAACCTTTCTACAACGCCGCTAGAGCCTCAATTAACTGAAATTCCTCAAGGTGTCTTTGCTGCTTCGGCTATTCTTCAGGAACTTTCCCAAGCTCAGCGAACAGAAAATCTAGAGAAGTTGTCAGTGGAGCCGCCCTATACGGTTGAAATTTCTCGTCAGCCCCTTAGCCCGGAAGATGGATCTTTTCTTGAGACCGCATTGGGTAAGGGAATGATAGATATTAGTATTTCGGGTTTTGCGAGCGCTCATATTCAAAGCACTGCGATGAAAGGGATTTGGCGAAATCGGATTTTTAATAATGCCGGTAAAGCGCTTTTTGATGCCTATGTAGTGACGATGTTGCCGCCTGAGGTTGGGGAGTCCGCAGAAGAAATGAAGTTAGGTGCTCAGCATTGTGAAGAAATCTTGCAGTGGCTTAAGGAAGATATTCAAAGCGGTTCGTTATAAAGAGGTCTTGGAGTGGAAATGGCTCAAGAAACGATAGATCGTCTGTTGGATCGGTTAAATCGGGAACGTATCGGGGCTGAAACGAAAATGCAGTGCAAGGTTTGCTGGTATGTGTACGATCCGAAGCAAGGTTGTGAGGAATTTGACATCGCTCCCGATACACCGTTTTATGACTTACCGGACTTTTTTACGTGCCCGGGTTGTGGCAACGAAAAAGCGGGCTTTATCCCTTTAAATTCGGATGAGGAGCCCGCTCAGTAGCTTATTCGCTTTTTTGCGGTTTGAACATTTTCACTGTTTGGGCGACTTCTTCAATGTCGTCTGTGATGCCGATTCGCAAACCGCTGTATTTTCCGGTATTGACAAGATGCTCTAGGAGCGGATAAACGGGCAATTCCTTTCGCCAAAAATCTACGCCTAAGAAAACCATCAGACTCGAATAACCGTATGTTTTGTAGTGATTAGGGACGGCAGCCTGAAAGATTTCTTGAATAGTACCGGCGCTACCCGGAGTGTAGATAAGCCCACCTCTTGTAATACTTAAGATCGTATCTTCGCGGATGCTGTTATCAAAAAACTTTGCAATATGAGTGGCAAAGGGGGTTGCTGGCTCATGTCCGTAGAGCCAAGTGGGAATACCTAGACTGATGAAATGCGTTTGACGGAATTTAAGCATTACTTTGAATGCACTGCTTAACCAACCTTTATCTTGCCAACTTGGAGCCGCCTTAAGGATACCGAGCGCCTCTTCAACTTCTTCATCAGATCTTTCTGCAAGCCAAGCTCCCAAATGGGTGGCTTCCATAGCCCCGGCACCACCCCCGCTAACCATGATGAATCCCATTTCTGTCAGGCGCTTACTCAGAAAAACAATTTGTCTGTAGAAAGGATCGGTTCTTAGAAGGTCGTGACCGCCCATGATGCCAACGATTTGACGTTCATGATAGTTAGCCAAGAAGTCCTTGATGGCGTTACTCATGGAGTGATCGTGTAAATACCGTGATAGTGTTTCCTTGATATTTTTGGAAATGACTCCGCTTTGCAAAAAATGTTTATAAACACGCCTGTCGTAAGTATTCTCTATGGAACTCTCATCGCGGGGATCAAATCCGGAATAAAGCGAATTGGCCGAGTACAGATAACTGCGATAGATGTCAAAGGGGGCATCCAGTTTCGGAAAAATCAGGTTTGTTTTATCAAGTTGCTGCGAAAAGGATTCGGGTAAAACACAACCTAAAAATAAACAGTCGCTGTATGTGGACTGGGAGGCCAAGTCCGCTAGATCTGAGAAATCGATATTTTGAAAAACATGATGATCAATGTGTCCTGGTTCGGTAACAAGGCCTAACAATTGAGTGATCGTTTCAATTTCGGTGTATTCGCGCATTGTTTGGCTCCATTCGTTTTCATTATCTATTTTAGCGAAGGTTGTCAAAAGCTCTATCCTGATACTTATAAGCCTTTTAGAATAGAAGAAAAGAATCAGGAATTGTCATGATTATTATTGATCGCATACGTATTAACGGCTTTAGAAGTATTCGTAGTTTGCAGATGCCCTTGGGGCGTAGTTCTGTTTTACTAGGGGCCAACAATTGTGGCAAAAGTACGGTTTTAAAAGCTTTGGAGTTGGCCCTCAGTGACGAAATCACTGTTCAAAAGGAAGATTTTCACCTCAACGAGAAGGCAGAGTTTGGCGATGAGCTCTGGGTTGATGTTCGGTTTATGCCGTTAAATAAAGATTTCAAGCGGTTTTCAGCCTTTCAAATTGGTTGGCAAAAGGAATTTGATGGTTTAATCCGAAGAGATCATTACAAACGTGAGTATTTTGCTTTTAGAACTAAATTTCAAAGGTTTTCTGACGGGACAATTACCAAGCAGCGTTTCATTATTAATCATTGGGATCGGGAAAAGTTAGGTGAAGAACTTCAAGACGTCCCCCATTCTTTGCAGTTTGTCAGTATTGATGCTGAAGAAAATCTCCGGGAAGATCTTAAAAATGAGAACTCCTTTGTCAGTCGTATGGTAAGTGGTTTGGGAAGCGCTTTAAAAAAACATCCCGATTATGCCGATAAGCCAATTGAAGATTTAAGGTCAGTGCTGGATTCTTTGTGTCAGACGCTGGAAGGGCCGGGGACGCGGTTACCGGAAGAAGTGAGTCTTACGGCAGACAATATTGAAGAGTTCTTTTCACTCGTGAAAAGTGATTCTGAAAAAATTATTCCTTTTTCGGCCCTGCAAGGTAAGGGTAGTCAAAAAAGTGTCGCCATTTTATCAATCGTTACGTTGGTGGATTTGTTGGCCAAACAAGCGGCCCTTCAGGAACGCCCCTTATTTATGTTAATTGCCGCAGAAGAGCCAGAAATTCATTTACACCCCAATGCACAGCGAGCCTTGATGACACAACTGAAAGCGCTCTCTCATCAATTTATTGTTTCAACGCACTCTCCTTATGTGGCTTCCGTCTGTGAGCCGTATGAATTTAGAAGTATGCAAAGGGATGGTGAAAATATTCAGGTTAGATGGTTGCCTCAAAATATTGATCCGTTAGAAGCTCGAGCGATTAAACGGTTGATATTGCGATTCCGTGGAGAAACGCTTTTTGCCCGTGGTCTTATTTTTGTGGAGGGAGTCACTGAAGAGCAATTGATCCGTGGAATGTTTCAGGCTTATTTTGGAGATGACCCAAGTGCGTTCGGTATTAGCATTATGGGAGTGGACGGTAAGAGTTATGCACCATTTTTGATGTTGGCTTTGAGTCTCAAAAAGCCATTTTGTGTGATCAGTGACAATGATGGGGATGCGAGACACGTCGTGTTAAAGCAGCTTAGCGAAACAGAGCGACGCTTACATTGCAAGGCAGAAGATAACCGAAGTGGCGTTTTTTTCCTCTCACCCGGATTGGCTATGGAAGGGGAGCTAGTGTACAAGACGGGGCTGAAAAGAGAACTCTATGATGCGCTTTGGGCTTGTAACGCTTCTCCTAATGTATCTGTTAAGTCGAAAAAGTTGCAATATGAGCGTCTTATGGCGATGGCTCCCAGAGATATAAAACGACGCTTGGAAAAGAAAAAGGCAGAATACTCTGGTTTTTTAGGAGATATCATTGCCCAAAATACGTATTCACAACCAATAGAAAATATGATCCCGTCGGCGATATTACGGGCGTTTGAGCTGATTTCAGTTTGGCTTGGAAAAGAAAATAAAAAAGCGATCTGTTAACAGATCGCAATTTTGAAAGATGGTCGGGGTGAGAGGATTCGAACCTCCGACTCCTACGTCCCGAACGTAGTACTCTACCAGGCTGAGCTACACCCCGACGATCACCGTTATTAAGCCTTGCGCTCAACAACGAAGGACAGCAATTCTATCAGAGAATTTTTGAAAATGGAAGAGGGAAGAACATCAAGTGCTAACTTTCCTTTTTCAAGCTCCATTTTTGCTCGTACTTTGCAACGCTCAATGGCTCCACTTGCTTGAATAATTTGAGAAATTTTCTCAAAGTCGCCGTGGCCGTCACGAATGGCCTTTTCGATAAAAGCACGATCCTGCTCGTTAGCAGCCTGCATTGCATAAATGACTGGCAGCGTAACCTTCCCTTCTTCAAAATCAGCGCCGATTTGTTTTCCGCTCTCTGTGGGATTGCCGGAGTAGTCCAGAATATCATCGGCGATTTGGAAAGCATTGCCGAGAGCCATTGTGTAGTTTACGAGCGCTTCTTCAGCCTCTTTAGAAGCTCCGGCGAGAGCACTGGCCATTTCCGCCGCAGCGGCAAAAAGTACCGAAGTTTTTCTTTCAATGACTTTGAGATAACGAGCTTCATCAACACTGGGATCGTGAGCGTTTTTCATCTGAATAACTTCGCCTTCACTTAACGTGTTGGCGGCATAGGCAAGAGCTTGCATCACCCGTAAATTGCCGATGCGAATCATCATTTCAAACGAGCGGGTGTACATGAAGTCACCTACCAATACCGCGACGCTATTGCCCCATTTTGCGTTGGCGGTCGGTCGTCCTCTTCTCATCATGCCTTCATCCACGACGTCGTCATGCATCAACGTAGCCGTATGAAGCATTTCGATGGTCGCACCGAGTTCTCGATGATCGTTGCCGCTGTACCCTAAAGCTTTTGCCATGAGCATTAAAAGCGCAGGGCGCATACGTTTGCCGCCGGCTTGTGTGATGTAGGAGCCGATTTCCGTGATTGTCGGGCTTTGGCTATGGGCAAATTCCCGAGCAAGGATGTCGTTGACGGCTTTGAGATCCTCGGCGATGGGGGCGAGGACTGTTTGAGCAGATTTCTTGATAGAAGAGGTATTCGATGTCATAGTGTGGCTCATTATACCTACGAACTCCGACAAAAAAGGGAGGAAAACATCCTCCCTTCTAGATTGCTCTTACTGACTCTACGCCGATTGAACCTTACTGGAATCTTGTGTTTCCGGCGTTGTTGCATTGAGTTTTTGTTGCAACATCGCGATGATTTCGTAGTGGTTAATCAGTTCTCGTGCAAAGAGCAGGAAACTTAAGAAGAGTTCGCAACCACGTGCGGAGAAACCTTTGTCAGGACCGTTACGGAGCAGTTTTTCCTGAATGGTTTCAATGCGAGCAAGAAGCGATTGCGCATTGGCGTGCAAAGCCGCCACATCTGCTTTGCCATTGTGGTTGCCAACAATTTCAAGCAGAAGCTGAGATAAGTCCGCTAAATCTTGACTCAGTTCACCTTGGAAAGTGCGGTGGCGATTGGCAATGTGATCTTTAGAAAGACGAGCCAAAGCTTGCAGTGAGCGTCCCACATCACGCAGATTGGTGAATGTGCGGAAATAGCTGTAACGGGCGTCATTGTCCTCTTTGGTGGGAACAAAGCCAGAATTTTCCATCTTGTAATAAATGCCCCGCTCATGAGTGAGCTGATCGAAGTTTTCATTCGACTGCAGTTTGAGCTTACGCAATCCGCTTTCATCATCATTGAGGAAAGTTTCAACGATATTGTTATAGAGCGTGACAGTGGTCAAAAGGTTTTCGCCGACACGTTGATTCAAAATTTCACGAATCTTATTGACGTCGTAACGAATAGCTTGTTCGGCTTTGTAGTTGGCTTCCTGTTGCTTAAAGCGCATATTGCTTCGGATGATGAGAATAAACGCCAGGATGGCAAGCAAGAACGCCACGAAACCACCTCCCAGGAAAATGATCGAGCAGACAACGGCAGCCAATGTACTGGCGGTCAATGCCGTAACGAACCAGCCGCTGATCACGGTTAAGACGCCGGAAATGCGGTAAACGGCAGTTTCACGGTCCCAAGCGCCATCAGCAAAAGAAGAGCCCATTGCGACCATAAACGTAACGTAAGTGGTTGAAAGCGGCAATTGCAAGGATGTAGCTGAAGAAATCAACGCAGCAGACAACACAAGGTTGACGGATGCTCGAACATAGTCAAAAGGAAGGGGCACTTCACCACGCTTCAATCTTCTGTGTTTGAAACGAGAGTCCAGGGTTTTCTTAACAGCTCCCGGGATTAATTGATTAACAATGCTTCCAAGGCCCATAGAGGCACGGACGATAACACGACCCGGAATCGAGGAGCCGAACTGTTCATGATCACTTTGCTGAGAAGACAGATTCAGAGCTGTTTGAAGTACGCGGTGGGCTTTTTTAGAGAACCACAACGTAAAGACCATGACGATGCCGGAAGCAAGCAGGAAGAACGTGTCGGTCTTCGTCGAAACCAATAGTCCGCTCATAATGAGATCGTCAGGTTGTGCGCCCGAAGCCATCCAGATCTTGAAGCTATCATAGGCGGCAAGCGGAACACCGACGAAGTTCACCAAGTCGTTACCAGCGAAGGCAAAAGCCAGGGAGAAGGTGCCGGCCAAGATGACAATTTTGAAAACATTGAATTTGCAGACAAGGATGAGCAGTTGAAAGAGAATGGAGAAACCGACAAATAATGCAATGACAAGCATTTGAGTATTGGCTTCAATCCATTCAATCCATTCCGGTTGCATGAAGCTGGCACCGCGAGCTCCCTTCATGACCAGAAAATACGCAATAGCCGTGATGGATAAACCGCCGAAAACACCGCCGACGTAGGGATAGACTCTTTCGAAGTAGAAAGAGAAGATCAGTCGCATAATGTACTGCACCACAGCGCCTGAAATAAATGCCACGACAACTGAAATCAAGATGGCAGAAATAATGGTCAATGATTCACTGGTATTAATATAGTCAAAGACCATTTGTAAAGAACCGCCTTCCCAATATAACTTAATAGCTGCGGCGGCAATGGCACTGCCTAATAATTCGAAGACGATGGAAACGGTGGTGGAGGTGGGAAGACCGAGGGAGTTGAAGGTATCAAGTAAGACGATGTCGGCGATCATGACCGCAAAGAAGATAATCATCACTTCTGTGAAATTAAACATCTGCGGGTGGAAGATGCCGGAACGTGCTACCTCCATCATACCTGACGAGAAGGTCGCCCCTAAAAGAACCCCGAAGGTGGCAACCCACATTGTTGTGCGGAAGCTTGCGATGCGTGATCCCATAGCGGAATTAAGGAAGTTCACGGCGTCGTTGCTGACGCCAACGAAGAGATCGAAGCATGCAAGGCCAGCCAAAAACACAAGCATCGCTATATAGTAATATTCCATGAGTTCCCCGTCGGAAAGTTCGTAATATTGTCAACGTCTTGTAACGTTGCGCGAAGTTTATGACAGAATTATGACAACAATATGACAAAATAACGGATCAAACGTATATTTTTCGGGTTATTGCTGATTCTGTGGGTGCGTGCTGTAAATTAATTTGCATAACTAATTGATTTATGAAATAATCCGTCTTTCCACGCATGAGTAGGCGGGGTTTGTCCTGCCGATTAACTATAAAAAGGTTTCGCAGACAGTGCGTTGGCTGAGCGAAACGGGCGAGGTAATAAACAATGTACGCAATTATTAAGACCGGCGGAAAGCAATATCGCGTTGCTGCCGGTGACACGATCAAGGTTGAAACCTTGAATGCCGAAGTCGGCTCCCAAGTGACCCTTTCTGAAGTCTTGGCTGTTTCCGATGGCAATGAACTTAAGGTCGGTGCTCCCTTCGTTGAAGGCGCCAGCGTTACGGCCACGGTTGTTTCTCACGGCCGTCACGACAAGGTTCGCATCTTCAAGATGCGTCGTCGCAAGCACTCCATCAAGAGCGCTGGTCATCGTCAAAACTACACGGAGCTCAAGATCGACTCGATCGCGGCTTAATTTGGACTTTTCTAAGAGAGTAAGAAAATGGCACATAAAAAGGGCGGCGGTTCTACCCGCAACGGTCGTGACTCCCAAGCTAAGCGTCTTGGTGTGAAGGTTTTTGGTGATGCAGCTATCAATGCTGGCGGCATCATTGTTCGTCAACGTGGTACGCAATTCCACCCCGGCGACAACGTCGGTATGGGTCGTGACCACACCTTGTTTGCCAAGGTTGACGGCACGGTGAAGTTTGAAGTCAAGGGACCTCAAAATCATCGTTTCGTTAAGGTGATTCCTGCTTAATTTCTAGCAGCACCTCTCGGTTGAGTAAGCTCAATCGGGGAAATGAATTTAAATTTGAAAAGGCCATGTCGATGACATGGCTTTTTCTGTGTTAAAGTCTAAAGTTATTCGGATTTGTCCACGCTATTTTAGACGTTTGAGGTAAATAGGCATGAAATTCGTTGATGAGGCACGTATTGAAGTTGCCGGGGGTAAGGGCGGCAATGGCGTAGCGTCTTTTCGCCGTGAAAAATTTATTCCCAAAGGTGGCCCTGATGGTGGAGATGGTGGCCGAGGCGGCGATGTATACGCGGTCGCTGACTGTAACATTAATACGTTGATTGATTTCCGTTATGCCCGTAAACACTTTGCCAAAAATGGTGAAAACGGTCGTGGATCGGACTGCTATGGTGCGGCCGGCAACGATATCGAGCTTCGGATGCCCGTTGGCACTTTAGTGACTGATGCCGATACGGGAGAATTGGTTGCCGATTTGACTCGCCATGGTGAGCGTTACCTCTTAGCTAAAGGCGGAAAGGGTGGATTGGGCAACTTGCACTTTAAATCCAGCACTAATCGAGCCCCGCGTCAATGCACGCCCGGTGAAGAAGGCGAGCATCGTTTTCTGAATCTGGAATTAAAAGTATTGGCCGACGTCGGTCTCCTGGGGATGCCCAATGCCGGTAAGTCCACCTTTATCTCTGCTGTCTCCAACGCTCGTCCAAAGATTGCGGACTACCCCTTTACAACCTTGCATCCGCAGTTGGGTGTGGTAAGAGTGGGACCAGAGCAAAGTTTTGTAGTCGCAGATATTCCCGGGTTGATTGAAGGGGCATCAGAAGGAGCCGGTTTGGGGCATTTGTTCCTGCGTCATTTATCCCGCACGAAACTGTTGCTTCATCTCATTGACATGGCTCCGTTTGATGAGAGTGTCGACCCGGCTGCTGAAGCCAAGGCAATTATTGAAGAGTTAAGAAAGTACGATGAAGCGCTTTATAACAAACCTCGCTGGCTTGTTCTCAATAAAGTGGACTTGATCGCGCAAGAAGAACAAGACGATCGCATCAATGATCTATTGGATGCATTGCAGATTCCGGAGGATGAAAGAGTTTTTGTTATTTCGGCGGCTACTCGTGAGGGTTGTCCGGAATTGGTTGCTGCCATTGCCCAATATTTGGATGAAGAGCGACGTCGTGAAAATCAATACAAAGATGACGAACGAATTGATCTTGAAGACGATGAGCTCAAGTTGACTGAAGAATAGGTTCATCATTTTTCTCTGTACTTAAAAGGAGCGGTTTCGCTCCTTTTCTTTTAGAATTTTCTCGTTTTTCAGTTAGAAAAAGGTGCAGAGATGGATCAAACAATACAAAAGCAACTCCCGGGATGGACATTGGAAGATGCTTACGGGACTGTTCAAGACAAGCGCTTTCAGGATGAATTGCAAAAGATTCATGGTGAAATAAAAACATTACGTGATTTATTGCCCACGAATCCAACAAAAGAAAATGTATTGCAATGTCTTCCAATTTACGAAGATGCTGTTGAGGGGATTACTTCGCTAATTTCTTTTTCCTACTGTGCTTCAAGTGCCGATATAACGGATTCGGCGTCGGCCGCTGCTTACGCGCAAACACAAGCTCTATATGCAGAACTGGAATCCATTGCTTCGCCCCTTTTTGCCAAGCTGGGTTCAATAGCGGATAACGACCCATTTTGGGAAAATTCTATTGTTTCTCATTGGCAATTTAACGCTCATGAAAAGAATAAGTCCTGGCGTCAGGGGCTGGATTCAGCCACAAACGAGATCATTAACAAATTTGCCGCAACGAGTTTTTATCCTGTAGACGCCATGTATAAGCGCTTAAATAAGTCCATGCGGGTACAGGCTCAAAACAGTCAAGGAGAAATACTTCACCTTACGCATTCTCAGTGTGTTGGGGTTTTGAAGGGAGCCGATGACCCTGTTTTGAGAGAAACAGCTCAGTTGGCAGTCAATGATTGGTACAAAAAGAAAGCTGGCTACTATGTGGATTTATTAAATCTTCTGCATGGCTTCCGTAAAGTTCAATTTTCATTGGCGGGTTTATCCGATTGGATGCAACCGAGTCTTGAACAAAACCGCATCAGCAAAGAAGCTCTTCAAGCCGCTTTGGGGGCGATTAAACACCGTCAATCGCAAATACAGCAGGCTATAACGGTACGTGCCCCTTTCTTTGGGCGCAAAGTAATGAAAGCTTGTGACTTTTTTGCTCCGATGCCCAGTCCTTCGATTAAAGAAACGCCCTACATTCCCTATGAACAAGCTATACAGACTGTCAAAGCCTCCTTGCAGGAAGTTAATCCAGATATTCCCGCCTTTATTGATATGATGCTTGAAAAACATTGGTTGGATGCCAAAGTTGATTCGAAAAAAGCGGGTGGCGCCTTTTACTCCCGTTTCAATCGGTTAAAGCAGCCACGGGTGTTCACAACCTATTTAGGCAGTTTTGGCTCTGTATTGCAGCAAGCTCATGAATTGGGACATGCATTTCATTATTGGGTGATGCGGGATCTGCCAACCAATCAAACCGAGTTCCCGATGACTCTCACGGAGGTTGCCAGTACATTTAATGAAGCGAACGTCAGGCGTTATTGTGCTCAGCATGCCCAAAATAATGAAGAGCGCTTATCAATTTTGTGGCAAGAATTAATCAGTTGTGCGAACTTTTGCCTGCAGTTGCCCGTTCGAATGGGATTCGAAACACGCTTTATTGAAAAACGTCAAACGGGGCTTGTCAGTAAAGAAGAAGCTGAGACGATGATGCAGCAGGCTTGGCGCGAGTATATGGGAGAGGCCATTGAGGACAGCGATCCGTATTTATGGTGCTATAAGCTACATTTTTACATGACCGATCAATATATCTACAACTATGCCTACACGATCGGTTACTTAATTTCCCAAGGACTCTGTCTTGAACAGAAAAAACGAGGAAAAGATTTTCCTGAGTTTTATCGAAATTTCTTGAGAGATACGGGGCGGATGACAGTGGATGAATTGATCAGCAAACACATAGGCCTTGATGCAACAAAGGAAGATTTCTGGAATTTATGTTTGGATCAGGCCTGTGGATACATTAAAGAATTTAAAACACTGGTTAACTCAAAGATTTAAAATAAAGGGGCCTTTTTGATAAAAACAAAGAGGCCCCATTTAAGCTAAACCGCGATACCTTTCTTAATCCAGCTGGGGCGTTTTGCTTCGTATTGCGCGATGGCTTTTTCGTGCTCAAGGGTCAAAGAAATGGCATCTAATCCTTCAAGGATGCAATGTCTTCTAAAGGGATCCATTTCAAACGAGTAGTGCTTATCGCCAACGGTTACTCTGCAATTTTCAAGATCAACTGAAATTTGCATACCGGGATTGGCTTTGAGCGCTTGCATAATCTCATCGATTTCTTTTTCAGTTAAACGGACGAGTAAAAGACCGTTTCCCAGTGAGTTATTGGAGAAAATATCCGCAAACGAGGAAGCGATGACAGCACGAATACCAAAATCAAGCAGTGCCCAAGGCGCGGCTTCACGGCTGGAACCATTGCCGAAATTGTGGCGGGCTACAATGAATTGGGCTTTTTGATAGCATGGTTTATTGAGGATAAAGTCCGGATTGGGCATATTTTCGGCTTCGTCCAAATAACGCCAATTATGAAAAAGGTGTTTGCCAAATCCCTTACGATCGACCGCCAACAAAAACTGTTTGGGAATGATCTGATCGGTATCAATGTTGGATGCGTCCATCGGAGCAGCCACCGCTGTCAAACTTGTAAATTTATGCATGCTGCTCTCCTTTATTGCAGGTAATCTCGAACATCAACAATTTTCCCGTTGATAGCCGCCGCTGCCGCCATCGCAGGACTCATCAGGTGGGTGCGGCTGCCTCGCCCTTGTCGACCAACAAAGTTGCGGTTGGAAGTGGAGGCAACGCGAGAACCGGGAGCGGCAATATCGTCATTCATCCCCAGACACATGGAGCAGCCGGGAAGCCGCCACTCAAAACCGGCGTCTTTAAATATTTGATCTAATCCCTCTTTTTCTGCCTGAGCCTTTACGGCCATTGAGCCGGGTACTGCTAAAGCACGGATACCTTGAGCGATGTGTCGACCACGAAGAACTTTAGCTGCTTCACGAAAATCCTCAATTCGTCCGTTTGTGCAAGATCCGATAAAGACGGTGTCAATCGGGACCTCCTTGATCGGTTGGCCGGCATCAATTTGGATGTAAGCTAAGGCGGCTTCAATGGAATGACGCTCTTGCTCATCGTCACATAACTTAGGATCGGGGACATTGTCAGTGATATGGCAGACTTGGCCAGGGTTGGTTCCCCAAGTAACCATGGGGGTTAAGTGACCGGAGTCAATAGTTACTTCTTTATCAAACACTGCATCTTCATCACTAGCTAAAGACTTCCAGTAGCGAACGGCTTCATCCCAATCCGCGCCTTTCGGGGAATAAGGACGGTCTTTAAGATAAACAAATGTTGTTTCATCGGGTGCAATCATGCCCGCTTTCGCACCGATTTCAATAGCCATGTTAGAGAGCGTCATACGTGCTTCCATGGATAGAGCACGAACACCGTCGCCTGCGAATTCAATGGCGTAACCAGTGGCGCCAGCCGTTGTGAGAACACGGGCGATTTCCAAAATAAGGTCTTTGGCATAGACACCTTCGGGGAGCTTGCCGACACAATTGATTCTCATGGTCTTTAATTTGGCCTGTTTGATCGTTTGTGTAACCATGACATGCTCAACTTCACTGGTGCCGATTCCGAACGCCAAGGCTCCAAAGGCACCGTGCGTTGCGGTGTGGGAGTCGCCGCAGACAAGTGTTGTTCCCGGAAGAGTAAAGCCCGTTTGAGGACCGATGATATGTACGATGCCTTGATTAGGATGACCGAGACCAAAAAGCGTCACGCCAAAATCTTCGCAATTTTTAATCAATGTGGTCACCTGCTTTTTGGCTACGCACGAACAGGCGTCAATGGTCGCTTTTTGAGTGGAAATGTCGTGGTCCATGGTAGCCATCATCAGTTCGGGCCGACGAAGAACCCGACCGGCTTCCCGTAATCCGGCAAAGGCTTGGGGACTGGTTACTTCGTGGACGAGGTGACGGTCAATATATAAAAGCGGTAGCTCGCCCTCGGCCTCATAGACAACGTGAGCATCGTAAACTTTTTCGTATAGTGTTTTACCCATGACTATTCTCCTAAACGCTCAATGATGGCTTGCCCCATTTCCACCGTGTTGACCACTTGAGCGTCGGGCATGGCACGGGCCAAATCAGCGGTGATAATTTGATCCTGAAGGGTATGGGCGACCGCATTTTCCACGTCTTGAGCCGCAGCATTTTCACCAAATGAATGTCTCAGCATCAACGCCATTGACAGAATCTGCGCAATGGGGTTGGCAATGCCTTTACCGGCAATGTCAGGAGCTGAACCTCCTGCAGGTTCGTAAAGACCGAAAGTCCCGGAAGCCAGCGAGGCAGAGGATAAAAGTCCCATGGAACCGGTGATCATTGCGCATTCATCGGAGAGAATGTCTCCGAACATATTGGAGCAAAGCACAACGTCAAATTGAGCGGGGTTTTTAATGAGCTGCATGGTGGCGTTGTCGATATAGAGGTGTTCAAGTGTCACCTCGGGATAGTCTTGAGCAACCTCTGTGACGACTTCACGCCATAAAACCGAACTAGCCAAAACATTGGACTTATCAATGGACGTCACTTTCTTTCTTCGTCCCATTGCCACTTTAAATGCAACGCGTGCGATTCGTTCAATTTCTTTTCGGCTATAAACTTCCGTGTCGTAGGCGCGTTCATTCTCACCCTCTCCTTCACGTCCCTTCGGAGTGCCGAAATAGATGCCGCCGGTGAGTTCACGAACGACGATGGCATCAAATCCTTGAGCAGAAATATCTGAACGCAATGGGCTTAACGCGTTTAAACCTTGGAAAATTCTGGCCGGCCTCAAATTGCAGAAAAGGCCGTAGCGTTTACGCAGTGGCAAAAGAGCTCCAGCTTCGGGGCGCAAATGATGCGGAAGATGATCCCACTTGGGACCGCCCACGCTGCCAAATAAAATAGCTTGCGCATTATCACAGGCTTTAACAGTATCTTCGGGCAAAGGCTTGCCGCAGTGATCAATGGCTGCGCCTCCTACTAAATGTTCTTCGCGTGAAACGGTAAAGCCATGTTTTTTGCCAACGGCATCCATCACTTTGAGAGCCGCTGCCATGACTTCAGGACCGATGCCGTCACCGGCTAAAACAGCAATGTGGTAATTCTTTGACATGAATAAATCCTTTCGATAAATCTTTGTTTTAAGCCTGTTGTTTTTCGCGTTTCTTTTCAATCAAACGGGCTCGTTCAATGATGTTGCAGGCGTCGATTAACGCAAGAGCTGAAGCTTCGATCACATCAGTGGAAAGCCCCATGCCGTGGAAGATTCGACCTTCGTAATCAACGTTGACATTAACTTGACCCAGGGCATCCATGCCAGCGCCGTTGGCCTTGATGGTGTAGCTTGTCAGTTTGCAGCGAATACCGGTCAAACGAGTGATGCAGTTATAGACCGCGTCCACGGGACCGTTTCCGATACTGGACTCCGTGCGGGTACGCTTACCTACTTTCAGGCGAACGCTTGCCGTCGGAATAGCACCATGGGCGCCGCCACTCATGACATTGATCGTGTCAAGCTTGAAGTAATTTTCATTGGCTTCATCACGCTTTTGGAAAAAGAGTAGGGCTTCCAAGTCATAATCGAAAACCTGACCTTTTTTGTCGGCCAGTTGCAGGAATCGATCATAGATATCATTAAGATCGTAGCTGTCGTCAGAGTAGCCTAGGTTTCTTAAGCAGGCTCGGATCATGTGACGGCCGGAGCGAGCTGTCATATGCATGGTGTTACCGGTAAAGCCCACGCTTTCAGGCGTCAGAATCTCGTAAGTTTCTCGGTTCTTCAAAACACCGTCTTGGTGGATACCGGAGCTATGAGCGAAAGCGTTAGAACCGACAATCGCCTTATGAGGCGGTACCGGTTCGTTGCAGATTTTGGAGACAAGAGTGGACGTTCTGGCGATATTCTTGGCAACAATATCGGTATACAGCCCTTTAAGGAATTTTTCTCTTAACTTAATGGCCATGACCACTTCTTCAAGTGAACAATTGCCGGCGCGCTCTCCTAATCCGTTCATACAACATTCGATTTGCCGAGCGCCGTGGCGGATGGCGGTGAGGGAGTTGGCGGTAGCCATCCCCAAATCGTTGTGACAATGCACAGAAATAATGGCCTTATCAATATTGGGCACACGGTTAAAGAGGTTGGAGATAATGTCGCCGAATTCTTCAGGTAATGTGTAGCCGACAGTGTCCGGAATATTGATGGTTGTTGCGCCGGCATTAATGGCGTTTTCGACCATTCGGCAAAGATAGTCTATCGGGGTACGTCCTGCGTCTTCACAGGAGAATTCAACATCATCGGTGTAGTTTCTGGCTTGTTTTATGCAAGCGGTAGCCATTGCCATAATGTCATCACGGCTCTTTTTCAGCTTGTCCTGGACGTGAATGTCTGAGGTGGCGATGAAAGTATGAATACGGAAATGTTTGGCATCTCTCAGCGCATTTCCACAGGCATCCACATCTTTGGGAACGCAACGGGCAAGCCCGCAGGGAATGGCGTGTTTAAGGTTGCGGGAAATTAGCTGAACAGATTGGAAGTCACCCTCTGAGGAAATCGGAAAGCCGGTTTCAATGACATCAACTCCTAATTGATCCAGAGCCATGGCAATTTGAAGTTTTTGCTGTGAGCTTAAGCTTTGCGGTAAAGCCTGTTCGCCATCGCGCAAAGTTGTATCAAAAATAATAATTTTATTGGGATCGTAGTGTTGAGCCATAAATTCCCCTCGATGCGAAAAGACGAAGTTTTGCAATGTGAAAAATTTACGACTTTGGCAATTTTGTGTCAATAAGTAGAATGTATTAGTCCATTTTATAAAATTATAAGATATTGAAAATAAATAAAAAATAATTTCAAAAATCAATAAATTTGTAAAATTTTAATTTGCAAAAGATGCCATTTTTGTAAAAGTATATTTTGCTATTAAGGAAGATTTTGATTTTTTTTGAGTGTGAAATTGGATACAAAAATGCCCGCGTCTGACAAGCAACGCGGGCAATGACTCAGAATCCGTACAGTAACCAGTCTTGGCTGGGTTTGGATCGTTTGTCATGTTCACCGAAAAGATGGGGTGCTAAGTCAGCTAGTGCTTTTCGGTAGACATCGTGTTTGAAATCGATGACATCGCGCAATGGAACCCAGTAATCATTCCAGCGCCATGCGTCAAACTCTGGTTGGGAGGAAGCGAAAAGATTGATTTTCGATTCAGGTCCAACGAGTTTTAACAAAAACCAAATTTGCTTTTGTCCGCGGTATATCGAACGGTCAGCACGTCTGAAAGGTTCGGGAACATCGTAATAGAGCCACTCACTCGTATGAGCGATGATTTTAACGTCATCGGGCGTTAAGCCGATTTCCTCATTGAGTTCACGCATCAGCGCTGTCTCAATATCCTCACCTTCGTCAATACCTCCCTGGGGAAATTGCCAAGCCGGTTTTTTCAGTCGTTTGGCCCAAAATACCTTTTTGTCGTCATTGGTTAAAATAATGCCGACATTCGGACGGTAACCGTCGCTGTCCAACATGAAAGGCCTCAAAATCTCTAAAATTACTCTTTTACTTTTACCAAGTGCATGGTAAAAAGTGCACATCAAAAAATTGTACCTTAATTAGCGAGAAAACAATGCGCGCTCGTTCCTTTTTTATTTCTACATTAAAAGAAGCTCCGTCGGATGCCGACATTGTGAGCCAACAGTTAATGATTCGCGCCGGCATGATCAAGAAGCTGGCTGCGGGTGTCTATACCTATATGCCGATGGGTTTGCGTTCCCTTCGTAAGATCGAGAACATTATTCGTGAAGAAATGAATCGCGCGGGTGCGATTGAATTGTTGTTGCCGATGGTGCAACCCGCCGAACTATGGCAAGAGTCTGGCCGTTGGGAAAAGTATGGTCCGGAACTTTTGCGCTTTAAAGATCGTCATCAACGCGATTTTGTGATTCAGCCCACCTCTGAAGAAGTGATTACCGATTTTGCTCGTCAGGAAATTCGCTCTTGGCGTCAGCTCCCGGTAAACCTCTATCAGATCCAAACGAAATTCCGTGATGAACGTCGTCCGCGTTTTGGTGTAATGCGTGGTCGTGAATTCACAATGAAAGATGGTTATTCATTTGACCGTGACCAAGAAGGTGCGTTGAAGTCCTATGACAAGATGTATGAGGCCTATCAACGTATTTTCACCCGTTTGGGTCTGACATTCCGTGCAGTGGCGGCCGATACCGGTTCTATTGGTGGAGACCGCTCGCACGAATTCCAAGTCATCGCGGATACCGGTGAAGATTTAATTGCTTATTGTCCTGACAGTGATTTCGCGGCCAATATTGAATTAGCTCCGGCACCCTGCTTAATTGCCAAGCGTGCAGAGGCCAAGGAAACGATGCAAAAAGTTCCGACGCCCGGTAAGGAAAAGTGCGAGGATGTGGTGGAACTTTTGGGCCGCGAATTGACTTCTTCAATGAAGTCTGTTGTTTTGGCTGCCGAACGTTTTAATGAAAAGGGTGAGGCCATCGAGCCGCAAATCGTGATGATTTTGCTTCGAGCCGATCACGATTTAAATGAAGTGAAGGCTGGGAAACTTCCTGAATTAAAGGAAGGATTCCGTTTTGCTACGGATGCTGAAATCATTAAGGCGTTTGGTTGTAAGCCGGGTTACTTGGGACCTGTCGGCATCAAGGACGATATCGTTGTGTACGCGGACCAGACGGCCGCCAATATGACTGATTTTATCTGCGGAGCTAACGAAGAAGGTTTCCACATTACGGGTGTGAACTGGGCAAGGGATTTGCCGGAACCCAAAGTGGCCGATTTACGTAACGTTGTTGAAGGGGATGCTTCTCCGGATGGTAAGGGCGTACTGAAGCTTCAACGCGGTATCGAAGTGGGTCACGTGTTCTACTTGGGAACGAAGTATTCTCAAGCGCTCAATGCCACTTATTTGGATGAAAACGGTAAGCCTCAAGTTTTGGAGATGGGTTGCTATGGCATCGGCGTATCGCGTCTTTTAGGTGCTGCCATTGAACAAGGACACGATGAACAAGGCATTATTTGGCCGGAATCCATCGCGCCGTTTACAACGGTCATTTGCCCGATGAACTATTCCAAGAGTGAAATGGTGCGGGAAGCGGCCGATAAACTCTATGAGGATTTGAAAGCAGCCGGCGTAGATGTGATTTTGGATGACCGAGAAATGCGCCCCGGCGTTATGTTCGCAGAGTGGGAATTGATCGGTATTCCCCATCGTATTGTGGTTGGTGAACGCGGTCTCAAAAACGGAGAAGTGGAGTATGCCAATCGCCGTACCATTAAGGAAAAACAAATGGTCAAAACTGAAGAAATTGTCAGCTTTCTTTTAAAGCAATAAACAATTTTCTTCGTTAAAAAAGCTCGGTGACTGGGAAGTTTTCCGAGCTTTTTAAAGGGTAAGAAAAACCGCTCGAAAACGAGCGGTTTTTCTTTAGAATCGCGAGTCGCTGATTAGCGCTTGCAGCACTTCTTCTTAGAAGCAACAGCAGCCTTGAAAGCGGCGCCAGCGGTGAACTTCGGCAACACGGTGGCCGGGATCTTGATCGTTTCGCCCGTGGAAGGATTGCGACCTTCGCGAGCAGCGCGCTTCGTGGCCTTGAACGTACCGAAACCGATCAATTGGAAGCCGTCACCCTTGGCAACAGCCTTAACGATAGCTTCAAACACAGAGTCAACGATGCGACCGGCTTGAGCCTTGGAAAGTTCGTTTTCTTCAGCAACGATAGCGATGAGTTCTTGCTTGTTCATTGGAATTCTCCTAAAAAAATGAGCATCAGAACGATGAACGTCTTTAATATACTCCATCTATTCCCTTTAAAACCAGAGGGTTGCGTTAAAAAATGAAAGAAAAAGGGTAATTTTTATTGATTTGAATTAAAAACATAACAAAAATGTAGCAAAAAGGAGACAGTAGTCGCCTTCAATGCCCCAATTAGCAGGCCTTAAACTCGAAAACAAAATAAAAAAACGCTCCAAAACAGAAGTTGTTTCGGAGCGCTTTTTTCAAACACAGTTTCTCTATTGAGCGACCGCTTTTGTTTGAGATGGATTTTTCTTTGAAACGTCGATTAAACGGCGGAAAGTTTCAGAAGACAATGTAATTTGCTTGAGGACCGCTGCTCGTGTTTTGTCGTTGATTCGATCACTGCCCGCGCCGTGAAGAATCTCAAGGAAAAGATCTGCCAGTTCGCTTTTAACCGTGTCAGGTTTGATTGCTTTAGCGATCAATTTTTGTTTAGCGTCCTCGTAACGGTTGATTTGTTCATCCGACAATCGTTTGAAGATTTTATCGGCCATCACTTCTTCACCGTGATAATTCATTTGGAAAAGCGTTTTTTTTACGAGTTTTTCATTTTCCCGGTATTCAGGACAGTTATCCAAGGTGGTTCGAATGGCAGTGGCTTGTAAAAGTGCGCTCCAGAGCGCCTTAAACATGTCATAAGGACCGGGATTAAAAAAATCAAATAAGGGCAATTTTGCCTTTGAGACTCGAGCTGCTTCACGAGCGGTAAAGCGTACTAAGTCGCGAATGCAACCGCCATAGGTGTAGCCTAAATCTTCTGCAAATTGGTTAGTAATGATTTTGCTCATTTCCGAAAACCTAATAAATTAACGTTTACTGTCCACCGGGTCAAAGGTGAGCTGAATCGTCCTGGGGGGATTGCCCGTCGGATGATTCGGGAATGGGTTACAAGCGCGGATAGCGCGTTCCACGGCTTGGTCAAAGGCGGGCAGACCGCTTGCTTTGAGCAGGCGAGGAGCACCGGCTTGACGGCCGTCGTTCAAAAGGTGCACTTCGTAGACCGCTTTATATTGTCCTGCCTTCATATTGGGGGCAACGGCAAAAGCAATATTGGGACGAATGCACGCAATGATTCTTGAGCTATAGAGCGCCGATTGAGGTCCGCCCGCTTGAACCGTGACCCCGGCCACATTTTGTTGAGAAGAGGCTTGAAGCTCTTTTAATTGTTCGCGTTGCATTTGCTGAGCCAGGCGTCTGGCTTGCTCGCGTCTGCGTTGTTGAGCTTCTTCTTGGCGCTTTTTCTCTTCGGCCAAGCGCTTTTCTTCTTCCAACTTTTTCTGTTCTTCAAGGCGACGCTGCTCTTCTTGAAGACGCTTTTGTTCTTCCAGTTGGCGTTGCTCTTCTAATTTTTTCTGCTCTTCGAGTTTCTTTTTTTCTTCCTCTTGCTGACGAATTACATTTTCATCAGGCGTTTGCTCGACGGGCTTTTCAACCTTCGCTGGCGGCGGAGGCGGAGCGGGCTCGGGTTCTGGCTCCGGCTCCTGTTCTTCTTTAGGAGGTTCTGTCTTTTGCACTTCTTTGGGTGGTGTTACAGGAGTTACGTTAGCCATTTGTGAGGGAGACCAAAGCTCCGCGTACACCACATCGGTGCTTTCAGTATTCCATTGGAAAACAAAAAACAGACCGATAAAAAGAATCGCATGCATGAACAAAGCCAGCACAAACGGCAGCCCCCAATGGTTGGGCTGTTGTGGCTGTTGTCGGGATGCATCATTTTTTTGTTGATGAACCGCCGGTTTGTTCTTCTTTAATGGATTCACGGCTTATTTCTCAACTTTCAATGAAAGACCGACTCGGGCAATGTCTGCCGCTTGAAGTTGCTTCATAACATTGACGACTTGTTCATATTGAACGACTTTGTCAGCAGCAATGACAACCGGAATATCAGCACGTCCTTCTTGTGCTTTTTTCACGGTTGCAATGAGACCGGGCATATCGACTGCCAAAAGTTCTTTGCCTTTTCTGACAGACATGGCACCTGTCGGGTGCACAATAACTTCAACAATTGCCTCAGGTGCCTTTTCTGCTTTTTTGACACTGGGCAAATTGACTAATGACGGGTTCACGAACGGAGCGGCTACCATCAAGATAACCACGAGCACAAGCATGACGTCAATGTATGGAACAACATTGATTTCAGCCATCAGTCGACGAGAAGAACGTCGAGAGGAACGCAGACCTTCCATAATCAGCCTCTTTGACGTTGAAGAATGTTTTGGAATTCTTCAGCGAAACTTTCGTAGCGATTGGATAAACGTTCCACGTCATTGGCGAAACGGTTATAAGCTGCAACAGCGGGAATAGCGGCAAAAAGACCAATTGCAGTTGCAACCAATGCTTCGGCAATGCCGGGGGCGACTGTTGCAAGAGAGGCGTTATCGAGCGCGGACAAACCCGTAAATGCATTCATAATGCCCCAAACGGTACCGAATAAGCCGATGTAGGGAGAGACGGAACCGATCGAAGCTAAAGTGGGTAAGCCGCTTTCAAGGCTATCCATTTCACGTTGATAGGTGGCACGCATGGCGCGACGAACACCATCCAGGGCTTCGGCAGAACCTCGGGTCGAGAGTTTGAGAAACTCAGTCATTCCAGAGGCAAAGATTCGTTCCTGTGTGCCGGAGTGTTCACGGTGATTTTGAGCGTGCTCGTAGAGTTTATTGAGTTCCGCACCGCTCCAGAAGCGACTTTCAAAATCTTCACTCAGTTGTTTGGCTTGGCGAAGCTGGAAGAATTTCTGAAAAATTCGAGTCCAACTGATTAAGGACAGAATAATCAAAATGGCCAAGACTGCCTGAACCACGACACTGGCGTGTGTGAGCAAAGACAAGATGGACATGTCGGCACTAGCGTTCATAAAACTTCCTTTATTCGGTTGCGTTGGGGTTAACAAGCAACAGTTTTTCAATCGTTTCAAAAATAGGCGAGGGGATTGCTGTTGGTACGCCTTTAAGCGGATCAATACAAACAACACGAACTTCAGCGGCAGTCATCAGAGTCTCCCCCTTGTATGCACGCTGATCGAAAACAAAACTCGCCCTTCGCAAGCTCTTTAGTGTTGTTCGGATCTCTAACTCATCGTCGAGCTTGGCCGGACGCTTGAATTGGATTGATAAATCCGAGACAACAAAAGCGCAAGTTTTCATTTCTAAAAGAGCGTTTTGGCTCCAGCCTAAACTGCGCAGAAACTCGGTGCGTGCTCTTTCAAAAAATTTGAGGTAACTTGCGTGATAAACCACACCGCCCGCATCAGTATCTTCAAAATATACGCGGGCACTCCAAATAAACTCTTGCGAAATAGGGGTTGGCATTATAACACGTTGTTTTTGTTAAAAAAGTGACGAAGTTTGTCCGGCTGCGCCAGGGGCTTCATACCCAAAATGCTGGTACGCAAGAAGGGTCGCCACGCGTCCTCTCGGTGTTCTTTGCAGATGCCCCTGTTGAATGAGATAGGGTTCAACCACATCTTCCAAGGTTTCGCGATCTTCGCCCACTGCGGCGGCCAAATTGTCGATGCCGACCGGGCCACCGTTAAATTTTTCAATGATGGCCAGGAGGAATTTACGGTCGATCAAATCGAATCCCAAAGGATCAACATCGAGCATTTGCAACGCTTTATCTGCTACTTCTCGGGTCACCACTCCATCGTATTTAACCTGAGCATAATCGCGAACCCGTCGCAACAAACGATTGGCAATACGCGGCGTTCCGCGACTTCTTCGGGCGACCTCAAAAGCGCCTTCTTCATCGATTTGAACGTTTAAAAGTTTGGCGCTGCGCTTAACGATTTTGGCCAAGTCTTCGTTGCTGTAAAACTGCAATTGGGCAACGATTCCAAACCGTGCTCTCAATGGGTTAGTAAGCATACCGGCGCGAGTAGTCGCACCGATCAAAGTAAATGGTTTCAGATCTAATTTAATCGAGCGGGCTGCAGGGCCCTCACCGATCATGATGTCAATCTGAAAGTCCTCAAGTGCTGGATACAGGATTTCTTCCACAACAGGGGATAGGCGATGAATTTCATCGATAAACAGTACATCGTTTTCCTGCAAATTAGTCAAAATGGCGGCAAGATCGCCAGGACGTTCCAACACTGGACCGGAGGTTTGGCGAAGATTTACCCCCATTTCGTTGGCCACAATATGCGCCAGAGTTGTTTTGCCTAGACCGGGAGGTCCGAAAACCAGTAAATGGTCCAAAGCTTCATGTCTGGACTTTGCCGCTTTGATAAAAACGGAGAGTTGTTCGCAAGCTTTGGGTTGACCAACGTAGTCTTTCAGCTTCGTGGGTCGCAGAGCGCGGTCCACGCTTTCTTCATTTGGCGAAGCGACTTCGCCGGCAACAATTCGTTCAATCGTTTGCATGACGGATCATACTCACATATTTTGTAGGGCCATACGGATACCATCGGAAACAGAAATATCTTCCGGTAGCTTCTTGACTGCCATTGTGGCTTCCCGTTCACTGTAGCCCAAACCAATTAATGCGTTGATGATATCGGCAGTCGCAGAATTTTGAGCAACGGTAGAGACCGTTGAAAGAGTTCCGGTCAACTTGTCTTTAAGTTCTAAAATTAAACGCTCTGCCGTTTTTTTGCCGATCCCGGGAACACGGGTAAGAAGTGAAGCTTGTTGCATGGCTACAGCGTTAACCAAATCCGGCACGGATAGGCCGGAGAGAATTGACAGAGCCGTTCTGGCGCCTATACCTGATACCTTTAGCAATTGCCTAAATGTTTCTCGCTCCTCAGCGGTGAGAAAACCGTAAAGCAGCTGCGCGTCTTCGCGCACGACCATGTGTGTCAATAGCGTCACTTCGGAGCCGATAGACGGCAGGTTATAGAACGTGGACATTGGAACATCAATCTCGTAGCCTACCCCGTGCACATCAACAAGAATGTGGGGAGGATTGCTCTCTGCCAATTGTCCTTTAATGCGTCCGATCATTTATGGTTTCCTCGCTAAGCCTAAATGCACTTCCCAAGCAGCCCGATTTTTAGCCCCAGAGTGACGTCTGGCGTGGCCGGCACTGGTTTTAGGAGCCTGCATGGCTCCCATCATACGAAAAGACTGAGCCGCACAAACGGCGCATGCCAAAGCATCGGCCGCGTCGGCTTGAATTTTTTCCGGCAGTCCCAGCATGCGGGACATCATGGCTTGAACCTGGGCTTTATTGGCTCGACCTGTGCCCACAGTCGCCTGTTTGATTTCCGTTGGCGTAAATTCGTTCACCAAGAGTTCTTCGTTTGCCAGTGCCGTCAACGCCGCGCCTCTGGCTTGGCCTAAAAGAAGCGTTGTGTATGGGTTCATGTTGACAAACACTTTCTCGCAAGCTGCAAAACTTGGTGTTGTTTCACGAGCGATTTTGCCGACTTCCGTAAAAATAAAACGAAGTCGTTCAGCCAATTCTCCTTTGGGGACATTAATGACACCGGCGGTAACGAACTTCAACTCGTTGCCGTAAACATCAATGACCCCAAACCCCGTGTGATTAAGTCCGGGGTCAACGCCCATGATTCGAACAAGGTCGCTCATTGTTTAGTGCCTGCCAAAGTTGCCGAAACCGCCCAGACCGCCTAGGCCGCCACCAAATTTATTCAAACCGCCCAAGGCGCGCATCATCTTTGCTAGTCCGCCCTTTTGCATGCTTTTCATCATGGTTTGCGTCTGTTCAAACTGCTTGAGCATTTTGTTGACTTCCTGAACGGGCACTCCTGCGCCGGCGGCAATGCGGCGTTTACGGCTTGCCTTGATGATATCAGGGTGCATGCGCTCGAAAGGTGTCATCGAGTTGATAATGCCTTCGGTTCTGGCAATGGCCTTCTGGGCATCGTCATCGTTAATTTTGGAAGCGGCCTCTGCAAATTGTGTAGGCAGTTTTTCCATTAAACCCGAAAAGCTCCCCATGTTTTTCATTTGAGCTAATTGAGCCTTAAAGTCGTTGAGGTCAAACTTATTGCCTGCCTTCATCTTTTGGGCAAGTTTTTGAGTTTGTTCGACGTCAATGGCTTTTTGGACGTCTTTTACCAAAGCGACGATATCGCCCATGCCGAGGATGCGGCTTGCCATTCCTTCGGCATTAAAGGGTTCCAGACCATCGATTTTTTCAGAGACACCGACAAATTTAATCGGTTTACCGGTTGTGTAGGCCACCGACAAAGCGGCACCACCGCGGCTGTCACCATCAAGCTTCGTGAGGATAACGCCTGTCAGCGAAAGTCTTTCGTTAAAGGCCTGCGCGGCTTGAACAGCTGTCTGACCCAACATGGCGTCAGCCACGAACATTGTTTCTGAGGGCTTGAGTTCATCATGTAACTCAGCCACTTCATTCATCATTGCTTCATCGATGGATAAGCGCCCG
>ERZ856578.342-NODE-342-length-96045-cov-30.012848_pt1 | contig 96045 bp, 75 predicted proteins | sample MGYA00514384_ERZ856578 | MGnify/ENA primary metagenome ERZ856578 (study PRJEB29103, sample SAMN06111958) | human gut metagenome | biome: human gut; feature: ankylosing spondylitis patient; material: healthy_person | host: Homo sapiens | place: China:Hangzhou... | reverse complement strand
AACTTCTTGTTTTTTCTTCGCCATAATTATGTTCTTATTTTGTTACCGATACAAATATAGCGATTTGTTTTGTTACTTCAATGAATACAGGTAACAAAATAGTAACAAAATAAAGGTATTTATTAGACTAAACAAGAAAATAAGGAAAATAAAGGAAATTACATTCAACAAATATAAAACACTAAATATCAATATCTTATGTTCAATATTTTATCTCATTTTTTCTCTTTTTCCACAACTGACAGCTGTTGATGATGTTCTGCCACAACACATAAGAACCCGGACCGACCGAAGAAACCGGGTCGAGATAAGTATAAGACATCCAGATGGCGAGCACCGTGTTCTTTTGTCCCAGGGCCTGACCGGCACTGATGCGGTCTTTATAAATAGTTCCGATCCGTTTTCCGAGAAAGAATTGAAGGGCGCAAGTAATAAAACCAGCCAATGCGATCAATATCTCGACCTCTACCGGAATCGTACTGTGGGCAAGCGATTTCACGGTCTGAGCCGTTACGATGGCCAGCGCCATCCCCCACATATAAAAAGCCAGGTCATGGAAACCTAACAAAAAATGATGTATCTTCGGAAGACAATACCGGAAGAACAATGCCAGAAAAAACGGGAAAAGCAACAACGGAAATACTTTACTCAAAATCTTCAGAAAAGCGGTGAAGAAAGTAACGTCCGTATGAGGCTCGACCAAAGGAAAGATCAACGGCACAGCTACCGCCGCCAGAATATTCGATAACAGGGTATAAGTAGTCAGACTGGAAGCACTCCCACCCAACTTACCCGTAATAACAGCCGCCGCTGTCGCCGTCGGACAGATCAGACAAACCATCGCTGCTTCAAAAACCTCCCGATAGGAACCTCCCATAGGTACAAAAATCAACAAGGCTGCCAGAGCACATGAAGAAACAATCTGAAACAGCAACAACCATCCGTGCCACGGAGACGGCATCAACTCCCGCCAATCCACTTTACAAAAAGTAAGTAATAACTGACCAAAAATCAATAAAGGAGTAAGATACGCAATAAGCGTGTTCATAAACGGTTTTGTCGGCTCCAGAAAGGTGAAGTTGGCAAACATCAAATAACCCAATACACCGGTCAGCATTGCAACAGGCAATGTCCAGTTCTTCAGAAAGTTCAACATGAGACCTATCTTTATATTTTCGGCGCAAAGATATATAAAAAAGCCCCATCCGGTAACGAATGAGACTCCTTATTTACATATGCCTGTTTTTCATTATTTTCTGAACGGCGCTTTGACCACCTGTGCTTTCAGATTACGGTTACGTACTTTCACAAAGAATTCTGAACCGGCTTTTGCATATTCGGGCTTCACATATCCCATACCGATACCTTTCTTCAACACCGGCGACATCGTTCCGGATGTTACAACACCGATAACCTGATCCTCTGCATCCACAATTTCATAACCATGACGGGGAATACCCTTGTCTACCAATTCAAACGCACACAACTTACGGGTAACGCCTTCTTTCTTCTGGCGTTCCAGTTCTGCCCGGTTTGTAAATTCTTTCCCGTCCGCGAACTTAGTGATCCAACCCAGTCCGGCTTCGATCGGAGAAGTCGTATCATCCAGATCATTGCCATACAGGCAGAATCCCATTTCCAGACGAAGTGTGTCGCGGGCACCTAAACCAATCGGCTTGATACCTTCCGGCTTGCCGGCTTCAAAGATTGCATTCCAGATAGTCATTGCATCATCCGGATAGAAATACAATTCAAAACCACCCGCACCGGTATAACCCGTATTGGAAATGATTACATTCTTACAACCGGCAAACTCTCCGGTCACAAAAGAATAATAAGGGATAGACGAAAGATCGACCGGAGTCAGGCGTTGCAACACTTCAGTTGCTTTCGGTCCCTGGATTGCCAGCTGGGCAGTACGGTCGGAAGAGTTTTCAAGCTCTGCCCCCACTGTGTTGTGACTGACACACCAATCCCAGTCTTTTGCAATATTTCCTGCATTTACGACCAACAGATATTTTTCCGGTTCATAGTGATAAACCAGCAGGTCATCCACAATACCACCTTTATCATTCGGGAAGCAAGTATATTGCGCCTTACCCAATGGCAAAACAGATGCATCATTGGAAGTGATACTCTGGATAAAAGCCAGCGCATTCGGGCCTTTTACCCAAAACTCTCCCATATGAGATACATCGAATACACCTACACCATTCACAACGGTCATGTGTTCATCGATTATGCCGGTATATTCGATCGGCATATTATAACCTGCAAATTCATGCATTTTTGCTCCCAATGCGATATGTACATCGGTAAACGGAGTCGTTTTCATGTTATTATTACGTTTAAGATTTTTGAGCCAGAAGCTCGGTTATTTTTATAATTGTTTGCATACTCTTTTCCAATGAGTTGACCGGAAGGAACTCATAACGTCCGTGGAAGTTCAACCCGCCGGCAAATATATTCGGGCAGGGCAATCCCATAAATGACAAACGGGCACCGTCCGTTCCGCCGCGAATCGGTTTAACCAGCGGTTTAACACCGACAGACTCCATGGCTTCAAAGGCCAGGTCTACGATATATTTCTTCGGTTCAACCACTTCACGCATATTATAATATTGGTCGCGAAGTTCCAGCGTCGTACTGCCCGGATGGATTTCGTTCATACGTTTTACCCACATCTTCAACTGTGCTTTCTTTTCTTCAAACAAAGTGCGCACATGGTCGCGGATGATATAGGACAAGGAGGCTTCCTCTACCGTACCCGACATATTGGTCAGATGATAGAAACCTTCGTACCCCTGCGTATGTTCCGGACGTTGTGAAGCCGGCAGCCACGAAGCGAACTCGATAGCCAGCAACGAAGCATTCAGCATCTTGTTCTTCGCATAACCCGGATGAACGTTCAAACCTTTAAAAGTTATTTTGGCAGCTGCCGCATTGAAGTTTTCATATTCCAGTTCGCCGATCTGCCCGCCGTCGATCGTATAAGCCCATTCACAACCGAATTTCTCCACGTCAAAATGGTTGGCCCCTTCCCCGATCTCCTCGTCCGGAGTAAAACCGATACGTATCTTGCCATGTTCGATTTCCGGGTGATCCTTCAGATATTTCATAGCAGCGATGATGGCTGCCACACCGCCTTTATCGTCGGCTCCCAGCAAGGTCTTACCGTTGGTTACAATAATATCCTGGTCTTTATAATCATTCAGTTCAGGAAACATCTGGGGAGAAAGAACTACATTCTCTTCGGCGCACAGGACGATATCTCCTCCTTTATAATTTACAATTCGTGGAGTCACATCTTTTCCCGACATATCCGGACTGGTATCCAGATGGGCGATAAAGCCGATAGCCGGAATCTTCTTATCGGTATTTGCCGGAAGTGTTGCCATCAGATAGCTGTTTTCATCCAGCGTGATGTCTTCCAGACCTATTTCTTCCAGTTCCTTTACCAATTCTTCTGCAAACACCCGCTGTCCCGGAGTACTTGGTGTCGTCCCGGTCTCTTCACTCGATTGTGTTTCAAACGTTACATACTTTAAAAATCTATCTAATACTGTCATAAGGTATACTTTTATATTTAAAGCATAAAAGTAGGTAAAGAGCGACGAATAACAAAATAATAAAGAGAAATAATTACCCAACGATTGTTTTGTAATTATTTCTCTTTTTATCTGGTTTGAACTATCTTGTCCCCGTGCTTGACACGGGGTCGCAAAAGAACCGGCAGTATCAAAATATACATATAGGATATGGTCTGTGCCTTTGCGATCCCGTGTCAAGCACGGGAACGGGATAGTTCAATTCTTTCTATAATTACCCCCTCTTAAAAACAGCCATTGCCATTATAACAATGTGTACAAACACATTCCTTCGGCAGGCCGATCGAAGCGATCAGGTCTTCTACTGTATTGAATTTAAGTGTAGTGATATTCAGCTGCTCACGGATACGTTCCACCAACATATTATATTGCTCGGTACCTGTTGTAGCATATTTATCCAGATCTTTTGCATCATCCCCTTCCAGTTCCTTGACAATCCGGCGGGCAATCAGTTCCAGGTGGGACTTGGAAGCAGAAAAACCGACAAACGGACAAGCATGCAGGATCGGAGGACATCCGATTCTCATATGCACCTCTTTCGCTCCATATCCATATAATATATTTACATTATCGCGAAGCTGTGTTCCGCGAACAATCGAGTCGTCACAGAAAATCACCCGTTTCCCTTTCAGAAGGGCACGGTTCGGGATCAGTTTCATTTTAGCAACCAGGTCACGTACGGACTGGTTGGCCGGGGTAAAGCTACGGGGCCATGTCGGTGTATATTTAACGATAGCACGACGGTAAGGAATCCCTTTACCTTCAGCATATCCCAGCGCCATACCAATACCGGAGTCAGGGATACCCGATACAAAATCAGCATCCACCTCATCCTTCTTCGCCATAGCCAGACCGCTGGCATAACGGGAAGCATCTACGTTCACCCCTTCATATTCAGAGACCGGATAACCATAGTACACCCATAAGAAAGAGCAAACCTGCATTTTCTTATTCGGCTTACGCAACTGCGTCATCTTGTCTGCCGTAAGCATAACCACTTCGCCTGGGCCTACATTATAATCTATTTCATATCCCAGATTCGGGAAGCTGCAAGGTTCGCTTGATGCCGCATAGGCACCTTCTTTCTTACCGATCAGGATCGGAGTACGCCCCCATTTGTCGCGTGCGGCAATAATGCCTTCCTCTGTCAGAATAAGCATCGAGCAGGAACCTTTAATCTTTTCGAAAACAATTTCCACACCTTCAACAAACGTCTTACCCTGAGAAATCAGTAATGAAATCAATTCAGTCTGATTGATCTGCCCGGAACTCATTTCTGAAAAGTGACATCCCTTATCCAGCAATTCATTCTGTAGTTCCTCCAGATTGTTCACCTTTGCTACAGTCACAACAGCATATTTACCTAAGTGAGAGTTAATGAAGATTGGTTGAGGATCTGTATCACTGATGATACCTATACCTGAATTCCCCTGGAATTTCTCCAGTTCACTTTCAAAACGAGTACGGAAATAAGAATTTTCCAGATTATGGATAGAGCGTTTGAAGACGCCTTCGTGTAGGGTTGCCATACCGCCTCTGCGGGTTCCCAGGTGAGAATTGTAGTCTGTGCCGTAAAATAAGTCAGTTGCACAAGACGAATTAGAAATAGTTCCGAAAAAACCACCCATTGTTCTTAGTGTTTTTGATTTTTGAATTAGGGTACAAATGTACAAGAATATTTATACATATACCAAATGTAAAGTTGAATCTATAGAAAAAAAGATAACCGCCGAAACAATTGATAAAATACCTCCTTCCGAAAATCTGTTTCATCCTATTGAAACATTTGTTTCATTAGGTAGAAACACTTGTTTCATTACAATGAAACACTATCTATACTGTGTTAATGTTTTTAGTTGATTACTTTCAGCCTCATCTATAATAGAGGTTGACTCGATATAGAGTTTACCGGTAAGACAAATCAAGCCGGCAACAAAGAATAAACACTTTTTAACCACATCCAAAATAAAAGGTTTACAGCCACTTAGAAACAAATATCACCTGTAATGCATAAAAACGCTTGCATTGTAAAAAATAATATCTACTTTTGCACCCGGGTAAGTCCTACACGGCATGCTCCCTCGGAATCCCCCAGGGCTTGACCGCAGCAAGGGTACTTGGTTGTAGCGGCGCGATGTAGCAAGCTTACCCACCTGCCTCTTTAGCTCAGTTGGCCAGAGCACGTGATTTGTAATCTCGGGGTCGTTGGTTCGAATCCGACAAGAGGCTCAGAAGAATTGAAAATTGATAATTAACAATTGAAAATTCAAAAATTTGGAAGAGGAGGTTTATAACAATAAACTTCCTCTTTTTTTATTGTCATACATTGCATATTATAACAAAAGGATTAATTTTGCTGATAGAAACTTTAAAACAGCAGCACAAATGGAAGAAAATAAAGGTCTACTATTAAAAAGCGCGATGACTTATGGTTTAGCCATGGGAATTTTCTGGGTGATCAAGTACCTGTTCTTTATTTTCAGCAATACGGTTCCTGCCCTAAACATTATATATATAGTGCTTACACTGACAGTACCGTTCATCGCTTATTATCTGACAAAACGATACAAACAGGACATCGGCGGAAAGATCAGTTTCTTTCATGCCTGGCGCTTCGGCACAATGCTTTACTTTTTTGCCGCATTGATCGTCGCCCTCGAACATTTCGTGTTCTTCCAGTTTATCGCTCCGGCCGATTTTCTGGCAAACTCCGTAAACCAGATGATCGAAGTACTGAAAGATTCACAGGTAAGCACCGAAGTCATGGAAGCAATCGGAAAAACCAATTTCACTCCTATCCATATGGCTATTCAGGGTGTTTTCAATAATATATTTTATGGTATTATACTTTCGATACCGGTAGCAGCCATTCTGTGCAGGAACAATGAAACCGGTGCGATCAGACAAGAACAATAAGGAGAAACAATACAAATAATGGATATATCAGTAGTTATTCCGTTGTACAACGAAGCCGAGTCTCTACCGGAACTGGAAGCATGGATAGAGCGGGTGATGAAAGAACATAACTTTACTTACGAAATTATATTTGTAAACGACGGCAGTACGGACAATTCATGGGAAGTGATCGAGGGTTTACAGCAAAAGAATCCTTGTATCAGAGCCATCAAGTTCCGCCGCAATTACGGCAAATCACCCGGACTGCATTGCGGTTTCGAGCGTGCCCAGGGAGATGTCGTCATCACCATGGATGCCGACCTCCAGGACAGTCCGGACGAAATCCCGGAACTCTACCGTATGATCACGGAAGACGGATACGACCTCGTTTCAGGATGGAAAAAGAAACGGTACGACCCGTTATCCAAAACGATCCCGACAAAGCTATTCAATGCCACGGCCCGCAAATTCTCTGGCATAAACAACCTGCACGATTTCAATTGCGGCCTGAAGGCTTACAAAAATGTCGTTATCAAAAATATCGAAGTGTACAACGATATGCACCGGTATATTCCATACCTGGCAAAGATTGCCGGTTTCCATAAGATCGGTGAAAAAGTCGTACAGCATCAGGCACGCAAATACGGAACAACCAAATTCGGGCTAAACCGTTTTGTCAACGGCTATCTGGATTTGATCACGTTATGGTTTACTTCCAAATTCGGAAAAAAGCCGATGCATTTCTTCGGTCTGTGGGGAAGCGTGATGTTCTTTATCGGTTTTATCGCATTGGTATTCGTATTAAGCATGAAACTGATCTCCATGTTCTCCGGCGATTTACGTCCGTTGGTAACAAACTCTCCATATTTCTATATATCGCTTACTGCGATGATCCTCGGAACGCAAATGTTCTTAGCCGGATTCATCGGCGAGTTGATTTCCAGGAATTCATCCAATAGAAACAACTATAAGATAGAATCAGAAATATGAGTACACCCGGGGTGGAAACTTTTTAATTTATGTCAATTATAGAAATAGTGTTACTAGCCATCGGATTATCGATGGATAGTTTGGCCGTGTCCGTAACCGGCGGAGCAGTAATCCGGAATTGCACTGTGTGCAATATGGTTAAGATCGGCTCTTTTATGGGTATCACACAGGCCACAATGACAGTTCTGGGCTATCTGGCCGGTGTCGGATTCCAGAAATACATTACAGCCTTCGACCACTGGATCGCTTTCGTCCTGTTGCTTTACCTGGGAGGTAAAATGATATACGACAGTACGCAGGAAGAAGATGAAGACTGCAAAACAAATCCGCTCTGCAACAAAACATTGTTCGGACTGTCCATAGCAACAAGCATCGACGCACTGGCTATCGGTATCTCGCTGGCTATCCTGAAATCGGATATCATCATCCAGGCTTCCCTGATCGGAATCATCACATTCCTTATGTCTGTTTCAGGCGTTTATTTCGGAAGTCGTTTCGGACGTAAGGTGGATTTGAAACTCGACCTGATCGGCGGACTGATACTAATCGGTATCGGAGCAAAAATATTGATAGAACACCTGTTCTTCTGCTAATAAAATAAATGTATATGAAAAGTCAGGAATTACGTAAATTGGCACCGGAACTCGATTCACTCCGCCTCGGTAGTGGTTGGAGCATTGAAGATCTCAGCAAACCGCAAATCATCGTTGAGAGCAGTTACGGACACAGCCACCCCGGAAGTGCCCATCTGAACAAGCTGGTGGAAGAAGCCGGCAAAGGTATCAGCGATGCCGGAGGACGGGCTGCCAATTACTACGTCACTGACATTTGCGACGGCGAAGCACAGGGCCACGACGGAATGAACTATTCGCTCGTATCCCGCGATATCATGGCAGCCATGATGGAGATACACGTAAAAGCAACGCCTTTCGATGCGGGAATATTCATTACCAGTTGCGACAAATCGGTACCCGCCCACCTGATGGCGATCGCCCGGCTGAATATGCCGGCCCTGCTCCTGCCGGGAGGTATTATGAAAGCCGGCCCCTACCTGCTGACTTTAGAACAAATCGGAACATACAGTGCACAATACGAACGGAAAGAAATAAGCGAAGAGCAATTCCTCGCTTATAAAAAAGATGCCTGCCCGACTTGCGGAGCCTGTTCATTTATGGGAACAGCCTCCACAATGCAGGTAATGGCCGAAGCGCTGGGTATCGCACTGCCGGGTTCGGCCTTAATCCCTACGCACGTACATTATATAAAAGAGATATCCCGGTATGCCGGCCAGCGTTCCGTTGAATTAGGGAAAGAAGAGTTACTGCCTTCCGATATCCTGACAATCGACGCTTTCAGAAATGCTATCATGGTGCACGCCGCGATAGCCGGCTCCAGCAACAGCCTGCTACATCTGCCGGCCATTGCGCATGAACTAGGCATCGACCTGCCGCCTGAATTATTTGATGAAATCCATCGCCAAATTCCTTTTTTACTGAATATCCGTCCAAGCGGATTCTGGCCGGGCGAATATTTCTGGTATGCCGGCGGCGTTCCCGCCATTCTGGAAGAACTGAAAGACGTACTTAACCTGGACATCCGGACAGTAACAGGCAAAAGCCTGGGAGAAAATCTTGAAACACTCCGCACAAACGGATTTTATGAAGGATGCCGCAAATACTTGTCCCCGCTTGGAGTAAAAGTCAGCGACATTATCAAACCTTTTAAAAGTCCGATCCGGACACAAGGAGCGATTGCCATATTAAAAGGGAATCTCGCCCCGGAAGGAGCCGTTGTCAAACATGCTGCCATCTCCCCCTACCTGATGCAGGCAACATTGACGGCCCGTGTATTCGACAGCGAAGAAGAAGCATTGCAAGCTGTATTGCAGAAAAATATCCATCCGGGAGAAGCCGTCTTTATCCGTTACGAAGGCCCGAAAGGCAGCGGAATGCCGGAAATGTTTTACACGACCGAAGCCATCGCCTCCGACCCGGAACTGGCAGAAAGCATTGCCCTCATTACCGACGGACGTTTTTCCGGAGCTACTCGCGGCCCGGCCGTCGGACACGTCTCCCCGGAAGCATACGACGGCGGTCCTATCGCCCTGGTTGAAGACAATGACCTGATCCGTATCGACATTCCTGCCCGTAAGCTCGAGATCATCGGAACCAACGGCTTCCAACAATCACCGGAGGAAATAGACCGGATTTTGTCGGAGCGTCGTAAACAATGGACACAGCCTGTATCCCGCCATAGCCGCGGTATCCTGGATATTTTTACACGCAACTGCGCATCTCCCATGAAAGGGGCTTATATGGAAAACAAAAAGGCTTGACAACTGACATTGATTGAATTACAATAAATTTTAGTATCTTTGCTGCGCTAAAATTTAAAGAGATGTACAAGAAGATCATTCTGGCGGCCGGTTTATGGATACTTATGTTCACTGCCTGTACAAAACAGAAACAATATTTCGAAGAAAGCGGTTCCGTTTTTCATACTATCTATCATATTAAATATGAAGGTTCTGAAATACTGACAGAAAAGATTGATGCCGAATTTCAAAAGTTCAATCTTTCGTTAAATCCGTTCAATCCGAACTCTATCATATCAAAAGTGAACCGGAATGAGGCGGTCGAAGCAGATGACTGGTTTATCGAGGTGTTCAACAAAGCAAAAGAGGTATCCGACCATTCGGAAGGCATTTTCGATATCACCTGTGCTCCTCTGGTCAATCTCTGGGGATTCGGTTTCAGCAAAATGGACAGTGTGACCCCTCAAATGATCGACAGTATCAAACAATTCGTCGGTTATCAGAAAGTCAGACTGGACGGACGGAAAGTAGTAAAAGATGATTCCCGTATCCTGTTGAATTGCTCCGCGATTGCCAAAGGATATGCAAGCGATATCATAGCACGTCTGCTCGAACGTGAAGGCATTGAAAATTATATGGTCGAAATTGGTGGCGAAGTAACAATGAAAGGCGTCAACCAGAACGGAAAATGCTGGCGTATAGGAATCAATAAACCGGAAGACGATTCAACCGGAGTAAAAAACGATATAGAAGAAGTAGTCCAGTTATGCAAAAAAGGAGGCGTTGCCACATCTGGCAACTACCGTAACTACTACATCAAAGATGGAAAAAAGTACGCCCATACGATTGACCCGCGTACCGGATACCCATCCGAACAAAGCATATTAAGCGCAACAATTGTAGCTGAAGATTGTATCACCGCCGATGCTTATGCGACAGCCTTCATGGCAATGGGGCTGGAAAAAGCACGTGAAGCGGCAAAAAATATTCCCGGTATTGAATATTATGTAATCTACTCCGATGAAAACGGTAAACATCAGATAGAATACTCTACCGGTATGCTTCAATATCTGCCAAACAGGCCGATTGAAGCAATGCTGAACGAGTAGCAATTTTTTATGAAGAATTTTATTAATCAATTTGAATGCAAAGAAGTAAAAGCCGGTGAAGTAGTATATGACACAGAACAAATGGGAAACATATTACTTTTTGTCACTACAGGCAAACTTCTCATCTGTTCGAAAACGGCAACCCCGGTAGTAGAAGTCGATGAAGGGTATTTCGTTTTATTGCCTACGGAAAAACGTCATATCATAACGGCTATCACAGATGCACAGACAGTACTCATGCATGCGGGAACTTTATCCACAATGATCACGGAAGATCCGGAGTGGAATCCGGAACGTCCGGTCGTTCTACCGACTTTCCCGTCATTAGCAAAAACACTATTTTTGCTTGAATCCTATCAGAAAGAAAAAAGGTCTAATATAAATTAGACCTTTATTTACTTTCATTATTTTCTCCTTTTAAAACTTCTTGATCAGGAACGATGGATTGATCCGGAAATAAATCCCTGCCGAAAAACTGGTAGCGCTGCCGGATTTACCGACTTCACCAGCCCCCGGTCCAAACTTATCGACAGACAGATGCTGATATACATCCACATCTACCCCCAGGGAAAAACCTTTCCCGAAACTCTTTGAGTATTCCAACCCCAGATAAACCATATTTTGCCCGTCAAAAGAAACACCTTCATCCGATGTCGATACCGCTCCATAAAACGGACTGCCGAACATGGAGATGAATTTATTACTGTTCCAATAAGATGTTTTCACCCGAAAATCGTAAATATCCGCAGATGCCCGGACATAAAAACCGGAGCCGCTACCATATGGCCATAACTTACCGGCCTGCTGATAATAACCAGCGACATCAAATTCAAGATTTACATTCCGGAATATCGGATTACCTGTGTTCCAAACCGTACCGACTCCCACAGCACCATTCATCAATGTCTGTACAGAGTTAGTAAATATCGTATCGATCTCCCCTCCCCGATGTTGGGCCAATCCCTGCACCGGTGCATAAAAATGAAAACGCGCATCCGGATCATTCAATTTATAACGCCCCGACAACCCGACAGTAAAAGCCTCCTGATGCGTATCTTCACGGAAAATAAAACTTTCCCAGTTCACCCAGACATCCAGATCAAACCTGCGGGAGTCATACAACAACTGAAGTCCGGCTTCAGGATCAGCCGTCAGGTTCAACTCCGGATTATATAAAGGTTCGATCAGGTTATGATTAGCACCGCCATAGATATCACCAAGAACAATATTCACATGATCGGACAAAGCCATCTGCGCCCGAAAAAAAGGAAGGACATGGAAACCATGCTGATACTGGTCGCCTTTCCATTCGGCAATATCCTGATAAGCCAGGCTCGGATATTTCTTTGCCCCCCAATAACGGAGCATATGTACTCCCAACTCAAGTTTTATATTACCCAGCGGATAAAAAACAGCCTTCGGTTGTATCCAGAATCCCGGCAAAGAATATCCTTTCATAATCGAACCGGTATATTCATTATCTTTAAAGAAACTTATATTATCCAACTCGACAGATAATTGCCCTTTCTTTTCCGGATCGATCCGGTGGTCCGACTTAAACACCCGGTCGGAAATTTGTGCCTGGGCCGAACATACAACAAATAGATTTGCAATCAGAAAGCAAATACCCGGCAGAAGCAGACGGGTAGATTTCAAGGGAAGAGTTTTCATTTATTTCAAAATTTGCAGCAAACGTAAGAAATTATCAGCAATAAAAAAAGGGATACGGATGTTTAGCTTCCGTACCCCTTCTCTTATACTATTTGTTAAAACTAACTCAACGTCTTGGAGTAGCTTCTTTAACAACCATCTGACGGCCTTCGTATTCAGCACCGTTCAATTCATTGATTGCATTTCTTGCTTCGCTTTCATTTGTAAATTCTGCGAATGCAAAACCTTTTGATCTGTTAGTGTCGCGATCAATGATTAACTTTACTGATTCTACAACTCCATACTCTTCTAAAACCTGCTGTAAGTCAGATTCTCTAACCCGATAGTTCAGGTTACCAATGTAAATATTCATACAAAAATGATATAAAATAATTAATAAAAAAACTGTAACAAATAATCTTGGAAAGGTCCATTACTACAAAATAAATTCACTTGTTGAATATTACATCGGAGATAAAAGAGCAATTTCTGAAAACTATGTTGTTCACATGCCACAAAGGAAAGTATTTTTATTCGATAAACAACTATATTCGTCAAAATTATTTGTGAAACCAATCTATTTTTATAGTTTTGTAACAAAATAGTTCAAGAGATAGATATTTTTTATCTTACGTGCAACTCAAAAAACAAGCCTTTAGTACGAAGAGAATAGTACTTTTGTACAGAAAGACTGGCAAGTTATTGGAAATTATAGTATTTTTGACCAATTATATCGCATATTTATCCTTTTTAATTCAATTAAGAAGGCCTAAATTTGCACAATTATTTTTGAACTTAAATTGACATGGAAAAAATCGAAGTAAAAGAAGCTAAAGGGAAACTTGGCATTCTCGTTGTGGGTGTAGGTGGAGCAGTATCAACCACCATGATTACAGGTACTCTGGCTGCTCGTAAAGGAGTAGCGAAACCAATCGGCTCAATCGCCCAGATGGCGACTATGCGATTGGAAAGCGGAGAAGAGAAAGCAATCAAAGACATTGTGCCTTTGGCTGATCTGAACGATATTGTATTCGGCGGTTGGGATATATTCCCTGATAATGCATACGAAGCTGCCATGTATGCTGAAGTATTAAAGGAAAAAGACCTGAACAATGTGAAAGAAGAATTGCAGGCCATCAAACCGATGCCGGCTGCATTCGATCACAACTGGGCTAAACGCTTAAACGGAACGCACATCAAACAGGCTGCCACCCGTTGGGAAATGGTAGAACAACTGCGCCAGGACATCCGTGATTTCAAGGCGGCCAATAATTGCGAACGTATCGCTGTTTTATGGGCTGCAAGTACTGAAATCTACATTCCTCTGTCAGATGAACACATGTCGCTTGCCGCATTGGAAAAAGCGATGAAGGAAAACAATACGGAAGCTGTTTCCCCGAGTATGTGTTATGCTTACGCTGCTATCGCAGAAGGCGCTCCGTTCATTATGGGTGCTCCTAACCTGTGTGTAGACACGCCGGCTATGTGGGAATTCTCCAAACAGATGAATGTACCTATCTCCGGAAAGGACTTCAAGAGCGGGCAGACATTGATGAAGACTGTATTGGCTCCGATGTTCAAAACACGTATGCTGGGTGTAAGCGGCTGGTTCTCCACCAACATCTTAGGAAACCGCGACGGCGAAGTATTGGATGATCCTGCAAACTTCAAGACAAAAGAAGTTAGTAAACTGTCTGTGATCGACAATATCTTCGAACCTGAAAAATATCCGGACCTTTATGGTGACGTATATCATAAGGTACGTATCAACTATTATCCTCCCCGCAAGGATAACAAGGAAGCATGGGACAACATCGACATCTTCGGATGGATGGGCTATCCGATGGAAATCAAGGTAAACTTCCTTTGCCGTGACTCTATCCTCGCCGCTCCTATCGCTCTCGACCTGGTATTGTTCAGCGACTTGGCTATGCGTGCCGGTATGTCCGGTATCCAGACTTGGTTGTCATTCTTCTGCAAGAGCCCGATGCACGATTTCGAACACCAGCCTGTTCACGACCTGTTCCAGCAATGGAGAATGGTTAAACAGACTTTGCGTGATATGATCGGAGAAAAAGCACCTAGCTATCTGGATTAATACACACATATAAAAAGATTTCTTCTATCCGTCCAAAAACGATTTTTTCCTCGGATAGAAGAATTTCTTTTTCATATATCAATCATCTTAATTCAATTAGTTTCTGACAAATATGGATTATGCAATCATTGCAGCTGGCGAGGGTTCCCGCTTGGTGCAAGAAGGAGTAAAATGGCCCAAACCACTGGTACAACTAAACGGTACGGCGTTAATTGATCGTTTGATCAATGTTTTTCTGAAAAACGATGCGTCATCTATCAGTATTATTGTAAATGAAGAAATGACGGAAGTGCAGGAGCACTTGCGAAAACTGGCACTGCCTGTTCCTTTTTATCTGCTGGTTAAATCCACGCCCAGTTCCATGCATAGCTTTTATGAGCTCAGCCACCATCTGGACAGCGATCATATCTGCCTGACAACCGTCGACACGATTTTCAAAGAAGAAGAATTCGGCGGATACATCCAGGCGTTCCTGAAAGAAAGTCAATTGGACGGGTTAATGGCAGTAACCGATTTTATAGATGACGAAAAACCTTTATACGTAGATACAGACAACGATTTAGTAATCCGGGGCTTTCTGGATAAACAAGGAGAACCGCCATGTTCTTATATCTCTGGCGGTATTTACTGCCTGCGACGTTCCGGACTGAAAGTTCTGAATAATGCAATCGGACAAGGCATGTCACGTATGCGCAACTACCAACGTCAGCTTATTGCTGAAGGATTAAAGCTGAAGGCTTACCCATTCAGCAAAATCGTAGACGTCGATCATGCCGAAGATATCAAAAAGGCCGAAGATTTTTTAAACAGTTGATAGTTGACAAGTGACAACTAAATAAAAAAGTAATGAGTAAACTAACAATAGCAGGCATCCGCCGGGAAAATCAATTTTCCCCCAACCATATCGGTAACGATGCCGCCATCTTCTCTCTGACCGTCCAACATCTGCGCGATCTGGGATGTGAAGTAAACGAATACATAGAGTCAGATCTGATAATCCATCACTTTGAAGAGACAGCCATCTTCAATATGGTCAGAAACTGGACTTCTATCCATAAACTACAGCAGATGGAAGATCAGGGTTATACCGTTATCAACTCCGGCTATGGAATAGAAAACTGTACGCGCGAGAAAATGACCCGCCTGTTAATGTCGAACAACATCTCCCATCCGGCCAGCCTGATCCTTCCTACCGATGAAGACCCGACAGCCGCACTGGAAAAAGCCGGATTTTATAACTGCTGGATCAAACGGGGCGACTTTCACGCCATTCACCGGGAAGATGTCACCTACGTCAGGAATCCGGAAGAAGCCAAAACAATCCTGAAAGAATACGCCATCCGCGGAATCAAGACTGCCGTAGTCAACGAACACCTGGTAGGCGACCTGGTTAAGTTCTATGGCGTGACCGGAACTGATTTCTTTTATTGGTTCTACCCCTCCAACCAACATCATAGTAAATTCGGGCTGGAACAGATAAACGGAACGGCCAAAGGCATTCCGTTTGACGATTCAAAGTTGCTGCAACTTTGCAGCCAGGCGGCAGAAGTACTGAACATTCATATTTACGGTGGTGACTGTATTATTTCAGATGACGGATCGATCCGGCTGATCGACTTCAATGACTGGCCCAGTTTTGCTCCCTGCCGGGACGAAGCAGCTCCCCAGATTGCCCGCCGCATCTATAATTTAATCAGCAAGTAATGGAAGAAACAAAAAAGAAACCCGATATAGAGTCTACACTCAAATCTCTGGATACCGAAGAGTTCATCGATATCCACTTCTATCGCCCGATCGGTTATCGTTGGGCGTTATTCTTCAATAAGCTGGGAGTATCCCCCAATACAATTACCGTAGCCAGTATATTTATAGGTATTGCAGCCGGTATTTGTTTCTATTACCAGAGCCTGGCAATAAATATCATCGGTATGTTATTGCTTATCTGGGCAAACTCATACGACAGCGCCGACGGACAGCTGGCCCGCATGACCGGTAAGAAAACGCCATTGGGCCGTATTCTGGACGGAACAGCCGGCGACTGCTGGTTTATTGCTATCTATGCCGCCATCTGCCTTCGGTTGACACCGGAATGGGGTATCTGGATCTGGATATTTGCCGCTATCACCGGATTTTTCCATAGCAAACAAGCCGCCATGGCTGATTATTACCGGAATATCCACCTGTTATTCCTGAAAGGAAAAGCCGGAAGCGAACTCTCCCACTCTCCCGCCCTGAAAGAGAAATATAAGACGATGAGTTGGAAAAAAGATTTTATCTACAAACTTTTTGAAACATTTTATATCAACTATACCGTCGGGCAGGAAGCATTGTCGCCGAAGTTTCAGAAAATGATGAACATCATCCGGACCAAGTATCACGATGAAGCTCCGGAATGGTTCCGGAAAGCCTTCCGTGAAAAGAGCCTTCCGATGATGAAATACACGAATATGCTGTCATTCAACACACGTGTCATTGCTTTATTCGTCAGTCTTTTCATCGATATGCCCTGGTTGTATTTCGTATTTGAAATGACAGTATTGAATATCATGCTGGCATATATGATCGTAACACACGAACGTTTCTGTGCTCAATTCACTAAAGAACTCGAATCAAAATCATAAATATATGTTCGAATCAGACAAGATAAAAGGAATCATATTCGATTATGGCGGTACCATCGACAGCAATGGCATGCACTGGGCCGAAGTGATTTGGATGGCTTATCAGGCCGAAGAAGTACCGGTGAGCAAAGAGATCTTCCGGAATGCCTATGTGCACGGCGAACGGACGTTAGGTAAAAATCCGATCGTAAAGCCCCATCACACTTTCCTCGACATGCTGCGCCTGAAGACAGACATACAGATCGAATGGCTCAAAGCCGGCGATTTTATCCCCGAAGCGTATGCCACTCCCGGATTAAAACAGCGGCTGGCCGACTGGTGCTATGCTTATGCACGGAAGTCGATCGACACAGCCCGTCCCATACTGGAGGCATTGTCTCAAAAATACCCGCTGGTACTGGTCTCCAATTTCTATGGGAACATCGAATCCGTACTAAAAGATTTTCATCTGGATACTTATTTTAAATCGATTGTCGAATCAGCAGTTGTCGGTATCCGCAAACCCGATCCGGCTATATTCGGGTTAGGTGTAAAAGAATTATCATTACCGGCAGAAACGATCGTCGTAATCGGAGATTCTCACGATAAAGACATTATCCCCGCTACGTCTATCGGCTGCAAAACAATCTGGCTGAAAAGTATCGGCTGGAGCGATTACCGGGGGGATGAATCGGCCGACCTGGTTATTACCGATTTCACAGAACTGGAACAGGCATTCAGCCTATAGACTTTCTGACCATCAATAATTCAATAGAAACCTTTCCAATCATAAAAGTAGTCCTATCTTTGTTACCAAAAAGACAGGACTACTTTTATGATAAAAAAATATGCACTAGTACTATTCGTACTACTCACATCATGTGACCTGATAGACTACCATCCATACGACGGCAGAATCACGTACAAGGAAGACAAAGATATCAATGAAATGAATATTTTTAAAATCCGGAACGCCTGCCAGGATAAAGACACCATCCGTTTTATCTTTACAGGCGACACTCAGCGCTGGCTGGATGAAACGAATGACTTCGTGAAGCATGTCAACCAACAGGACTCTATCGATTTTGTCATTCACGGAGGTGACCTGACCGATTTTGGTATCAAAAAAGAATATATCTGGCAACATTCAATTTTATCCAAGCTAAAAATACCTTATGTTGCCTTGATCGGCAATCATGACATTATCGGCAACGGGGAATTGGTATACGAGGATATGTACGGTCCTAAAAACTTCTCATTCAGCGTCGGCCCCTCACAGTATTATGGTGGAGGTGGTGCAATCCGTTTCATCTGCCTGAATACGAATGCGCTTGAATACGATTACTCTATTCCTGTACCCGATTTCTCCTTTATAAAGGGCATACTGAACAGTACAACAGAAGATGATAAATGCACGATCTTTGTTATGCATGTGCCGCCCGGAAGCGAGCAATTCAATAACAATGTGGCAGATATCTTCCAAGAAAAGATACGGGAATTTCCCAATCCTCTTTTCTGCTTGCATGCCCACGATCATAACATTGCCGCCCGCGACCTGTTCGATGACGGGATCATTTATTATTGCTGCGACAATATCGGCAAACGTACTTATTTACTCTTTACCGTAACACCTGATGACTACTCATATGAAATCGTTAAATTTTAAATTACTACTGCTCTTAACCTTGCTTTTTCCGTTTTATACAAATGCTCAGGACAGTATCCCTGCCCCAACTTTGTATGACAGACATATAGAAAGATACACTTCACTATGGGAAAATCTTATCCCCCGGTACAGTAAAATACAATTTGCCGGTTCCATGGGTATGTTCTCTTTCGGGATCGGATGGGACTACTACCGCCATCACTGGGAAACAGACCTTCTCTTCGGATTTGTTCCCAAAACCACCCGTAACCTGAAAGCTGAAAGTTCAAAAAAACGTCACACCATGGCAACATTCACGGTAAAGCAAAATTATATCCCCTGGAGAGTTCCTTTGCATAAAAACATTGATTTCGAACCGTTAACAACAGGGTTATACATTAACACCCTGCTTGACAGAGATTTTTGGGTACAAAGCCCAGACAAATACCCTAAAGGCTATTACTTCTTTTCAACAAGAGTACGGACCCATATTTTTCTCGGCGAACGTGTCACCTTTAAATTCAATAATCCGGGAAGATGGCATAAATCAGTCACGCTGTTTTACGAACTCAGCTCATGCGATCTGTATATCCTTAACAAATTTGGAAACAAATATCTGAAGCCGAAAGACTATCTCAGCCTGTCATTTGGCCTGAAGTTTCAGATATTGTGATAAGAAATATTACACTTCCATAAGAGATTACTCATCACTACATTATAATAAATACAAATATTTGTATATGCCACAGACTACATATGTTATTTTTAAACAGCAACCGCACATTACTTATTGTACTATTTAACACATAAAAACAATCTTCGAAAAAACTTCAAAACAAGAGTCTGAACCGCCTTTCACAACACACAATAACAAGCTATAACCCACAGACATACCATAAAAAGTAATGACTAAAAAAAACGATCGTTTTAAGTAGTCATTATTTTGTCTATTTTAACAATTGAAGCAATTTCTATATAAGTTTTGAAAATTAAAATCTAAATATTTTTTCTTTGTTGTAGATATGAATAAAATGCATACCTTTGCGGTGACTAAAAAAAACGATCGTTTTAGCTAGTCATTGTTTTTCGTGAGCTCACATCTGTGACTGACGAACTTTGTTGTGTCAATACCTTATAGTTTGTTATGATTTATATATTCATTGCTATTTCTCTACTTATATCAATAGTTCTATCAGCGCTTATTATTCCAAGGATTCTCGTCGTAGCTTTCCGAAAAAAGTTATTCGACATCCCCGACGAACGAAAAGTCCATAGCGGAATAATCCCCCGTTTGGGTGGCATATCATTTGTCCCCACCATCCTATTTTCATTGGCTTTCACCACCGGATTAAGGTATCTTATCGGTTATGAAATCGCCATTGACAGCCTTCATTTCATAGTTCCCGAATTTTATTTCTTAGTCTGTGGCTTAACGTTATTGTATTTATCAGGCATAAAGGATGACCTGGTCGGACTGCGTTACCGAAGCAAATTCGTTATACAGATCATAGCAGCCTCCCTTATCCCCCTGTCCGGCCTATGGATCAACAATTTATATGGCCTTTTCGGAATTGAAGAACTTACCCTCTGGCTAGGAATCCCCTTTACAATCCTATTAACTGTATTCATTGTCAATGCGATCAATCTGATTGATGGCATTGACGGATTAGCGTCCGGACTAAGCAGTATATCACTGTTAACTCTCGGCAGCTTATATATCTATTATGGCCAGTGGATTTATGCCATGCTCGCATTTTCTACACTGGGAGTACTACTTCCCTTCTTCTATTATAATGTTTTTGGTAATGTAGATCGCTGTAAAAAGATATTTATGGGGGATACAGGGAGTTTGACGTTAGGATATATATTAGCCTTTTTAGCTATTTCCTATACCAATAACAATCCTGAAAGAGCCCCATATTCAGAGGGAGCTATCGTTATTGCCTTCTCTACTTTAATAGTTCCTATGTTTGATGTGATCCGGGTAATATTGGTGCGTGCCCGAAATCACAAAGGGTTATTTGACGCAGACAAAAATCATATACATCACAAATTTTTGGATATGGGTTTCAGTTCGCGCAAAGCAATGATTTGCCTATTAATGATGGCTTTATCATTTAGTATTGCCAACATGGCACTAATAACTTACATCAACAACAATGTCCTGCTCTTTACGGATATTATTGTTTGGATAGGAATGAACCTATGGTTTGATAGAATTAGGGATAAAAATCAATAAAGGATATAAGTAGCCCAAAGGCATTGCTAAAGTGTCCTAATTAACTATTTGAGTGCTTACGGAAGAAATTCTAAAAACAAAGAACGCTTAATATGCAATCGAAGGTATGCGATACGTGGTGGTACATGGATACTATAAAATTACTTGGAAGTCATATAGCTTTTAATCTATAATAAGGTCTAATATATGTCGAAAATTTTAATCTCCGGTGGAGCTGGCTTCATCGGTTCTAATTTGTGTGAGTACTTCTTGAACAGAGATGATGAAGTTGTTTGTTTGGACAACTTCTCAACAGGTAAAATGGAAAATATCATACCGTTGATTGAGAAGTTTCCAACAACCTTTAAGTTGATAGTTGGTGACATTCGTAACATCGAAGATTGTCGAATGGCAGTTAAGGGTACAGAGTATGTGTTTCATGAAGCAGCATTGGGTTCTGTACCTCGTTCCATCCAAGATCCAGCTACTACAAATGATGTAAATATTGGTGGTTTCTTAAATATGTTAATTGCTTCACGTGAGGTTAAAGTAAAGCGTTTTATTTTTGCCGCATCATCTTCTACTTATGGCGATAGCAGGTCACTTCCTAAAGTGGAAAATGTGATTGGTAAACCGCTGAGTCCATACGCAATCACTAAGCTCGTTGATGAATTATATGCAGATGTATTTGCTCGTACTTATGGTGATATTGAATATGTCGGTTTGCGTTATTTTAATGTGTTTGGTCGTCGTCAAGACCCTTTTGGCACGTACGCTGCTGTAATACCATTGTTTGTGAAGAAGCTTATGAATAATGAAGCTCCAAACATCAATGGTGATGGAGAATATTCTCGCGATTTCACTTATATTGATAACGTTATTCAGATGAATGTATTGGCTATGGAGAGCACAAATCCTGATGCAGTTAATCAAATTTACAATACAGCATTTGGAGAGCGTACCACATTGAACGATTTGGTAAAATACCTCAAGGAATTTCTTTCGGAATACGATGCAAGAATTGCCAATATCGAGCCTATTCATGGTCCTAATCGTACAGGAGATATTCCACACTCATTGGCTTGTATTGACAAAGCTAAAAAACTTCTTGGTTACAATCCTCAATTTTCTATGCGTGACGGTTTGAAAGCTGCTTGTAGTTGGTATTGGAAAAATTTGAAATAAAATATTAAAGACAGAATATAGTCATAACACATTTATATCAAAATGGAAAAAGATATTAAGATTTGCGTAATCGGTCTTGGTTATGTAGGCTTACCTTTGGCACGTTTGTTTTCAACCAAATACAAAACTGTGGGTTTCGACATGAGCCAGTCTCGTGTGAACGCTTTGATGGCTGGTCATGATGCCACACTTGAAGTAAGTGATGAACTTCTTCAAACTGCAATCAACAGCCATGGTTTTGTTTGCACGACGGACATAGAGCAAATTAGAGACTGTAATTTCTATGTAGTGGCTGTGCCTACTCCTGTAGATAAAAATAACAACCCAGACTTAACACCTCTTTACGGTGCAAGTACGACTGTAGGCAAGGTCATCGGCGAGGGTGACATCGTAGTATATGAGTCAACTGTATATCCTGGAGTAACTGAAGATGAGTGTATTCCTGTAATAGAAAAAGTATCAGGTTTGAAGTTAAACGTAAATTTTTTTGCAGGTTATTCTCCTGAACGTATAAATCCGGGTGATAAATTCCATACTGTAGAAAAAATAAAGAAAGTGACTTCAGGTTCTACTCCGGAGATTGGTAAACTTGTTAACGATGTTTATTCATCAGTAATCACAGCCGGAACTCATCTGGCTCCTACTATCAAGGTTGCAGAAGCTGCTAAGGTGATTGAAAATTCACAACGTGATATCAATATCGCTTTTGTGAACGAGTTAGCCAAAATTTTCAATCTCATGGATATTGATACTCAAGCCGTGTTGGAAGCAGCCGGTACAAAATGGAATTTCTTACCTTTCCGTCCGGGTTTGGTAGGTGGACACTGTATTGGTGTAGATCCTTACTATCTTGCACAATGTTCTCAACGTCATGGCTACAATCCTGAGATTATTCTTGCAGGTCGTCGTATGAATGATGGTATGGGAGAATATGTAGCCAATCAGGTTGTCAAATTAATGCTTAAGAAAGGTATTCAAGTTCTTGGCTCTAACATTTTGATTCTGGGTTTCACATTTAAGGAAAACTGTCCTGACTGCCGCAACACAAAAATCGTAGATATTGTAAATGCATTGAAAGAATATCATCTCAATCTCACCATATACGATCCATGGGCTAATCCTGCTGTAGCTATGCATGAGTATGGCATTGAGATTACAAACGAACTTCCTCCTGATAAATATGATGCAGTTGTTCTTGGTGTTGCTCACAACGAATTCAAAGAACTCAATGTCAAATTACTTGGAAAAGATAATTTTGTTCTTTATGATGTAAAATGGATTTTACCAAGTGAAGCTACTGATGGCAGGTTGTAATATGCCATTATTCATATGAATGACTTAGAGCAATATCGTTATGATTATAGTGTGGCAAAATTATTTGCCACACTTCTTTTCGTACATTCTTCTAACAACTCGATAAAACAAATTTTTCCAAATTTGTCTCCTTCCATATCTACAGCTATAAGCATAGTGTGTAGCGTTATTTTTATATTCATGTTTCTACATGAATATAAAAGTTTTAAGCCATCTCTTTATGTTAAAATAATTATATTGGAGATGGTTATCAGTTTTTTATATTTTATTAGTATTATACGTTATCCTACAGCAGAAAAAGAAATAATCGGACGAGCTATATGGACATTAGTTTTTTGCGTTCCCATATTCTGTTTGGTATTACAAATGAAGAATTTAGATATGTTTTTCAGTAAACATGTAAAAATTGCTGTTTATGTTCTTGTATTGGAAGGTTTTTTGGTTTTTTATTTAACGTTATTTGGAGGAATAGAGGTAGAAATGCAATATAATATGTCTTTTGGATATATGCTTCTATTTCCCATACTTTTTTTGTTTGCTGAAAGTAAGGACAGTAAGTTTAATTTATTGTTAGTTATTTTACTTACTATAGGAATAATGATTTTAGCATCAAGAGGACCTCTTTTGTTCATTGGTTTATATATTCTAATCTATTATCTTTTTGATGATAACTTATCAAAAAAAATAATTCTATCAATATTTATATTTTTAGTAGGTGTTGTATTTTATTGTTTTGGAGAATCATTACTTCAGGAAGTATCATTTTTTTTTGAGACTATAGGCTTTTACAGCAGAACATTAGATAAAATACTAATGGGGGCAGACGCTTTGGAAAATTTATCTGATAGGGATATAATTTGGGAAACAACAAAGAATAACATTTGGGAGAAACCTTATTGGGGATGGGGAATAGCAGGAGACTTATCATATATGAATTCATATCCCCATAACATCACATTAGAAATTTTGTTGCATTATGGTATTTTTGTAGGTTCTATAGTTTTGTTTGTTATATTCTTTTCTATTACAAAGTCTTTATTCATCACAAAATTTAAAAATCCCGTTTTATTGATATTTTTGTGTTCAGGGTTTGGTCATTTGTTTCTCTCCAGTACATATTTGATTGAATATAAATTCTGGATTTTATTAGGTATATGTTTTTCTATAATGAAGAAAAATATCATATTTATTCTTGAAAGAAAATGAGTCATAAAGTATTATTTATTTTTCCAAGATTTCATATTGGTGGTGTTTCAAAATCATTGAGTTTTGTCGCTAATGTATGCCACGAACATGGAATGAATGTACATTGTGTTTCTATGTCTACAGAACCGGAAACAATTTATCTTAATAAAGCAATTTATCGCTATACTATAGATTTGCATGAACATAGTAAGGGATTGAAACGGATATTTTACCGGATCCTGTTTATGATTCGTTTGCGTTATTTAATTCATAAAATACGTCCAAATCTTATCATCGTATACAAACCTGATTTAGTAAAAGCATTGGTATACAACACGGTTGGGTTACATATCCCAATTATTGGGTCTGAACGTGGAAACCCTATAGAATATGGTGAACGTTCTAAACTTTATAAATGGGCTTATAATCACTGTGTAGCAACCGTTTTTCAGACTGAAGCAGCAAGTAATTTTTATAAATTGAAAACAAAGAGCGTTATCATTCCCAATCCTGCTTTTTTTAGATCAAACAATAATAATGAAAGTAAAAGCAGAGATGGATTGAATATAGTTTCAGTTGGTCGTTTGAGTGAAGAGAAAAACTTTGCAGGTCTGATTAAGGCCTTTAATCTATGTAAAGATGAGATAAAAGATAGTAAACTTATAATCTATGGCGATGGACCAGAATTTAATAAACTTCAATCTTTGATAAAAGAGAAAGGATTGGAGAATAGAGTTTTCTTATCCGGATATGTACAAGATTTCACCAAACAAGATGATAATGCAGGTATTTTTGTCCTAAACTCTTTAACTGAAGGTATGCCAAACGCTTTGATTGAAGCCATGATTGCCGGCTATACTTGCATTTCAACCAATTGTCCTATTGGTGGACCGGCATGGTTATCTGATAATGGAAAGCGTGTACGTTTAGTTCCAATCAACGATGACAAAAATCTAAGTAAGGCGTTATGTGAGGTGGTGAATAATCGTGAAGAAGCTAAGCTATTATCAATAAAAGCTCAGGAGATAAAGGAGGTACTTCACCCTACACGTATAGCAGACAAATGGATATCACTCATTAATGAAATTTTGAATGAAAATCAAAGAGTTATTAAGTAAATTATACCATAAATGCATCTATTTCATTAAATGCATAAAATGGTATTGTTTCTATAAAAAACAACAAGCAGTCTCCAGGAAGGCTAATTATATTAATGAAAATAAATGGTTCAAGAGTGCAAGAATACTACTTATTGTTCCTCATGCGGATGATGAATTGTTGTCTTCATACACATTACTCAGACATGCACCTAATCTAACTGTTTATTATTGTGGATTTGTAGGTACTAACCCTAATAAGTCAAATATAGTAAGAAGAAAGAAAGAAATTGAAGATTTATGTGAAAAATTGAGTGTTCCCATTATCCATGGAAATGGAGATTGTATGAATTTTGAAACTACTATCATAAATGGAAAATATGATATCCTTGTGATTCCATTGATTGTTGATTGGCATTTTGAACATCGTAAAATTAGCTATATGCTCAGCGATGTATTGGCAAACAATAAAATTTTTCCTCAAATCTATTGCTACTCGGTTACAGTACCTAATGAATCAGATGATATCATTAATGTGATTGAACTAACGCAAGAAGAACAGAAACAAAAATACGCATTATTTAAAAAGGTGTATATCTCACAGAAATTTATGCCTTTATATCGCTTCAAGATTAATGAACGGATATATGGTCTACAAGCCGGAATATACGCTGCCGAGATATTTCAGCCATATACATTGAATCTGTGGTTGGAACAAATTGATATTGTAAAGAAAGCAGAAAATAAAGGGGAAATTACGCAAATAATTTCTTCATTAAAGAAAAATCTCTCCAATATGAAAACAATACGCAAGTTGTCCAAAGAGTTTTATCTCTCTTTGAATAAGGATCTTTAAGATGGAACAAGTAGGTAAAGAGCAGGCTATATCTAATTTTTCATGGGGATATATGGGAAAAATGGGGGCTCAAATTATATCTTTTGGAGTAACAATTGTTTTGGCACGATTGATTGCGCCTGCGGATTTTGGTCTTGTTGCAATTGTCGCCATCTTTACTACATTCTTGAATGTATTTGTAGACAGTGGTTTAGGTAGTGCTCTAATTCAAAAAGAAAATGCTGACAACATAGATTTTTCTACCGTATTCTTTTTTAATATAGTTGTCAGTTTGTTGCTTTATATTATTTTGTATATCAGTACTCCTTTTATATCTTCATTTTATGATAATACTCAGCTAACGCCATTGCTTAGAGTGGCATCATTTAGTTTAGTGATTACAGGTTTCAGAAGTACCCAAGAAACATTTGTTACTAGGAATTTATTATTCAAGAAGCACTTCACTGCCGTTTTTATAGCCGCTATATGCTCAGCCGTAATTGGTATTATGTTGGCCTATTTAGGATATGGAGCATGGGCTATTGTATTTCAGCAACTATGTAATACAAGTATTAGCACTATTGTCTTATGGTATTTAATTCCCTGGAGACCGAAATTATTATTCTCTATTAATCGTTTAAAAGGATTAATGCCCTTTGGCTTTAAAATATTAGGAGGGTCATTAATGGATACTTTATACAGCGAAATAAGAAGTCTTTTAATAGGTAAAATATATACTCCTTCTGATTTGGCTTTTTATGACAGAGGGAAACAGTTTCCCTATATGATTGTGAGTGGAATAAATGGAGCTCTAAACAGCGTTTTATTCCCTATTATGTCACGTAATCAAGATAATCTCAATAGAGTCAAGCAAATAGTACGAAAGACTATCCGAATAAGTTTGTTCTTTGTTTCATCTATTCTTTGCTTTCTTATATGTGCAGCGGATTCTATGGTGGAGCTCCTTATGACTACCAAATGGTTACCAAGTGTTATATATATACAAGTACTTTGTTTTGACGCGTTATTATGGCCAGTGATAACTATTCATTACAATTCATTTAAGGCTGTAGGGAAAAGTGATCTTTATCTAAAATATGTCACAATAACAAAGATAATAGGTATGTCAATGTTAATTGTATCAATTCCTTTTGGTGTCCTTTATGTCGCAGTAAGTTCAGTATTGTCAATGCTTATTCAATTAATGATGCTTGCGAAGGTAAGCCGTAATAATAATAATTACTTGTACAAAGAACAGTTTAAAGATTTATATAATGGGGTGAAACCTGCAATATTAATTTTTATTGGAATATGGTGGATAAATGAAACCGATTTAATTCCACTTTTTCGCTTTTTAATACAAGGAATATTGACATTTGTGATCGTGATTGTCTATGCCAAAAATACTAATCTTGAAAGTTACGAAATAATAAAGGATTTATGGAAAAAAAATAAAAAAAGATGGAAAAAAAAATAGGACTAGTCACATTATATACTAATAATTATGGTTCATGTCTGCAAGCTTTTGCGCTCTATGAAAAAATCAGGCAACTTGGATATAGTCCAAAGTTGATAAAGTATCAGACAAACGATGAGACAGTGAAGAATAGACTGAACCTACTTTTTAAATTACCTCTTACGCAGTTCTTCTCATTAATCATTAACCGCCGACGGATTAATAAGTTGAAATCGGCATACAACAGTTTTAGAAAAAAAAAGTTAGAGTTTACGGGAGAAACTTATTCGCCCTCTTGTGACAAATCTGCTTTAGAAAAAAAATTTGATGTTTTTGTTTGTGGTAGCGATATGATGTGGTGCGAAGCGTTTGAGAAAGATTGGGAGCACTTTTTTCTGCGTTTTACCGATAAGAGCAAACGTATTGCTTATGCTCCTAGTTTTGGTGTGAATCGTATTTCTGAAAAAAATAAAGAGCGATGCAAAACTTATTTATTAGGCTTTGAGCCATCTCGCCTATCATGCAGAGATCTCTCAGGAGTAAAAATGATAAAAGATACTTTTGGTATGGGCTCATATCATGTGGTTGATCCAACGATGCTTTATAGTAAAGAAGATTGGAATAGAATTATTGGCAATAATGAGCGGCTGTATGCAAAGCCATATGTGTTGTTGTATTTGTTCGGTGGCTATCAGGGTGGTAGAAAAGACATTATAAAACAAGTAAAACAATGGGGCATTGGGGAAATTAAGGCTATTGATATCAGAAGTAAATACCGTTTCAAGAACCAGAACATCGGGCCTATGGAGTATGTTCGTGCCTTTCGTGATGCTGAGTACGTTATCACGGATACTTTTCACGGTCTAATGTTTTCATTGATTTTTGAGAAAGCATTTGTAGTTTTGACAAGAAATGATGGAACACACTGGGGAAATTATTCGGATAGAATGACAGCACAGCTTGATATGCTTGGCATTTCAGAACGTTATCATGACATGAACATTTTATTACCTGATTCTTTCAAACAATTGAATTATTCTATTATCATTCCAAAGATAGAAAGTTTGCGTAAAAAGAGTATAGAATATCTTCACACTGCCATTGAGGAAGTCTTAACCCAAACAGAAACATAGGATTATGAATATCTTAGAAATAGGTAAGGACTGCGTAGGATGTGGAAGTTGTGAGCATAGCTGTTCACATAAAGCTATCACTTTACGTCCAGATATGGAAGGTTTTTATTATCCTATCATCGATAATACTCTTTGCGTGGATTGTTCTTTGTGTTATAAAAGTTGCCCGCAGGTATTTCACACCCAAGAATTGGGACATCAGAGAAATATTGTTCAATTTCCCTATAATGTTATAAGCCGTCTAAAGAGATACTATAAGAAAAGTGCATCAGGTGCTGTCTTTGTAACTATTGCGCATAAGTTCCTGCAAAAATACAAAAATGCAGTAGTATGTGGTGCGACTTATAGTGAAGGTCGTATACATCACATCTTGGTTGATAAGATTGGGGATTTATATAAATTACAAGGAAGTAAATATGTACAAAGTCAATTGGATGATGTATATCCTCGTATTAAGAGACATTTAAAGTCTAATCAACCAGTATTATTCAGTGGAACACCTTGTCAAGTAGCCGGATTGTATGCTTATTTGCATAATAGAAATATTGAAAATTTATACACTATGGACATTATTTGCCATGGTGTTCCAAGTCCAAAATTTTTTAATAAAGACTTGGGGTTGTATGCGGCAAATAATTCAGAAATATCATCTGTACAATTCAGAAAAAAACACCCTTTATTTAAGTCGAGAAGTTTATATTTTTTAACGATAGTCAAGAAACACAAGCCTTGTGTAAGCATGTGTTTCCGAAAAAGTTCTTTGAACTTGAAATTAGATCCCTATTTTTCGCTTTTTAGTAAAGGATGGACATTAAGACGTTCATGTTATCAATGCCATTATTCAAATTTACAGAGAGTTGGAGATATAACCATAGGCGATTGCGATTCACATGTCAACTATCCTTCTTTTCATCCCCATGAAGCTACCAGCGTGGTGATTATAAATACAGTAGCAGGTATAAACTTGTGGGAACGTACGAGTCAGTATTTTGATTTTATTAATCTTGATATTCAAAAAGAAGCCGAAGTGAATGTACCACTTAGAGAAAGTTTTAAATGTCCTCCCGAGCGTGAAACGATTTATGAGGAAATAAACCGACTTCCTATTCAGGAAATCAAAAAACGTTATGCACAGAAGAAAACTATGAGAACAGTTATAAGTGCTTTTTTGATAGACTACTGTCCTCCTATTATAATAAATAAATTTGTGAAGTTAATTCGATAAATTAAGAATATGAAATTTCCCAATAAGTATTTGAGAAACCTAAGGCCCTATAAGTTGGCCTCTCATAAGGTATGGCAAGTAAATCCGGAAGAGCGACAGAAAGTTTTGAAATTAGACTGGAATGAAGCAACAGTACCCCCTACACCACTTGTGAAAGAGATGGTGCAGAAACTGATAGATGAACCTATGTTTTTTAATCTTTACCCATCGACATTCAATGAACATTTGATAGAACTTCTTTCAAAGTATGTTGGTCTTCCTAAAGAGAACTTGCAATATTTTGGCAGTTCGGACTTACTGCATGAGTATATCTGCAAAGTATTCATTAGCGTTGGCGATCCAGTGCTAATACTAGGTCCTTCATATGATAACTTTCGTTTGACTTGCCAAGCTAATGGAGCTAATGTTTATTGGTCTAATTATACTGATGATTTTAAGTTTGATAAAGAGAATTTTGAGTCTGACATTAGAAAGATAGAACCTGCAGTTGTATATATTTGTAATCCTAATAATCCGACTGGTCACGTTCATACAGTAGATTATATCAAGTACTTGCTTGATGAACATTCTGATACTTTATTTTTAATAGACGAAGCTTATCAAGAATTTTCTGGAGTTACTGCTAAAAATTTAGTATTGGAATATGATAATATATTGATTTCTCGCACCATGAGCAAAGCATTTGCTTTAGCCAATTTTCGTGTTGGTTATCTTATAGCATCGAAAGATAATGTGCAATTCATTAATCGTATTCGCAATCCTAAAAACTTAACAACATTTGCTCAAACTGCAACTATTGCTGCATTAACAGATGTTGAATATATGAATAACTATACTAAAGAAGTGAATCTGGCTAAATGTTGGTTCAAAGAAAAACTTGAAACTCTTTTCTCGAAAAAAATGAAGCCTTATGAAAGTGCGGGTAACTTCATCATGATAGAATTCCCTTCATATAATGAAAAAATGAGTTTACTTCAATTTTTAGCAGAGAACAATATTTTTGTTCGTGATTGTACTCAAGGCTATTCTGTCCGTAAGTGCTTTAGAATTACGATAGGAACAAAAAAGCAGATGGAGATTGTATTAAATGTAATGATGAAATATTATGCTATATAGAGAGAAAGTTGCTTTTTTTGACTTTTGCGAAACTTTAGTTGATTTTCAAACCGCTGACGCATTTTGCGACTATGTCAGAGAAAGAACAAAAAAAACAAAAATGTTTAAAATCGAAAATAACATAATACTTTTAAAGAAAATATACTTGTTACCTATCCTTCAAAAACTATTTAGAAAGTATGGAAGTATAGAAAAAAAATTAAAAGCTTATGAACTAAAAGGATTCAACTATTCTGATTTAGATGAATATGCTAAAATATATTATGAAACACAAATTAAACCTCACTTTATTAAAGAATTAATAAATGAGCTCGTTCGCCTAAAAGAGGAAGGATATACAGTTGGTATTGTTTCAGGAGGTTATGGCATTTATCTTAAATATTTTGTGCAAGATTTCAATCTTGATTTTCTTTTATCGAGCAATATTAAGATAGAGAATAATATATGTACTGGTTTTTTAGATGGTCTCGATTGTATGAATGAAAGAAAAATACAATATATCAATAAGCTTTTTCCATCAAAACCAACTTATTCTATTGCATTCTCTGATAGTTTATCAGACATACCTTTATTGCAATATGCAACAGATGGAGTTGTCGTATCTCGAAATAAACATCAAAATTGGGTAGATAATAATAAATTTAAAGAATTAATATGGACTTGTTAAGAATGAAAACTTTCGTAAGAAGTCATGTACTTCCTTACGATTTGGTACATGTATACCTTTGGATTAAGTATTACATTAATACGTGGCGCGGACCACTTAAAACGTCATGTAAGAATTATAAAAAAATCTTTGGGGTTAATCCTAATTTAAGAACCCCTAAAACATTAAATGAGAAAATTGTATGGCTTAAGCTATATGATCACCGAGATGTTATGCAGAAGTGTAGTGATAAATATCTTAGTCGCCAATTCTTTGTTGATATGTTTGGGGAGGAAGTAAAACAGTATTTGGTTCCATTGCTATACCAAACTCCTAATTGGAGAGATATTACTATGGATATTCTGCCTGATGTGCCTTTTATTATTAAACCAACACATTCATCAGGTTCCTATCAAATTATTAAAGATAAAGCTAACGTGAATATTAAAATGTTACGAAGAGCTTGTATGTGGTGGCTTAAATTTGATTATGCTAAATTTGATGGAGAATGGCAGTATGCTTTTAATAACCGAAGTATTATTATAGAGAAACTCCTTCAATGCAAAGACGGTTATATTCCTAACGATTATAAATTGCATTATATAAATGGAGAACTACAATTTGTGTACTGCGCAATAGGTAGAGAAACGACAAATAAAAGAAATATTTATGATGCAAATTGGAATCCTGTTGATTTTACATGGATACCAAAAGAAAAAGACCCATCTACAATAAGAGGTGAAGAAATAGATCCACCAGCTTCTTTTCATTTGATGAAAAAATATGCAGATGAAATAGCGAAATTATTCGATTATGTTCGTGTGGATTTTTATGATGTAGATGGACATATGTATTTTGGAGAAGTGACACTCCATCACGGTGGAGGTCATGATGTATTTACACCTGCCAAATATGACCAACTATTCGGCGAAAAACTACATCTTACTTGTTTTAATACAACAAATAATAGATAAAATAGAATTTTGTAAATCTATTGATTATGAAACAGCGAGAAAAAAGAGAGGTGTAAAAAGTTTATTTATGTGGATGCGTTATAACGGCTTTCACGTGTTAGAGAATGAATTGGCTTCATGCAGGTGAAAAGATATCGAGATCTCTTTAGAGTTACTTGAAATCGGAGTTGTTGCGGATTAAGATATTGCTAAATATAGATGAAGCCTGGTGCAGAGCAAAATCAAGTTTAAAGGAGACGGTATGATGCTAGGTAACTATCTCAAAAAATCTTTAGGTGATAATAAATAAGAAGATTCGGATAATCCACTTCCATTATTACAATGACGAAAACGATAGTAGGGGGGACTTGGCCTATCCAAATGTTTCTGGAAGATTATACAGGAGCGATACAATCAGATGGTTACTCGGTCTATAAACACTTGGTAAGGCACAATCCGAATCTAGAACATCTTCCATATTGCGCTGGTCTGATCCGTGAAATGATACACGAGAATTAGAGCTATGCGGCTCTCTTTCAAAGAGCTTACTGAGTACAATAGAAAGAAAAATAACTTAAAACAAAAAACGGAGATCTATTTTGCTGATATATAGCAGAGTGAAAAAATGAAGTGTTTACAAAAAAACAGGAAAGAATGAAAATAATCCATCTTTGTTTAGGTAATTATTTTGTTGATGGTTATGGCTATCAAGAGAATATTATAACGAAAATGCATAAAAGACAAGGTCATGAAGTTCTGATTGTCGCCTCGACAGAAACTATTGTGGATAATTTTAATTTAGGATATGTTGAAAGTAGAAGTTACATCAATGAAGATGGAATTCCTATTCATCGCATCCCTTATATAAATTTCTTTTCTAATATATTGACACATAAATTACGATTATATAAAGGACTGTATAAAGAGTTGGAATTGTTCACACCGGATATTATATTTATGCATAATTTCCATTTTTTAGGAGTAAAGGATGTTGTAAAATACATTAAGAGGAATAAAGGAGTGAAATTGTATGTGGACAGCCATGTAGATCCTGGTAATAGTATAAGGAATAAAATATCAAAATATGTATTACATTCTCTCTTATATAAATGTGCTGCTAAAATGGTAACTCCTTATGCTTCTAAATTTTATGGAACATTGCCATGCAGGACTACTCTATTAAGTGATTTCTATGGAATACCTAAAGACAAAACCGCATTCTTACCAATGGGGGCTGATGATGAATTAGTTTTAAAAGCAAAAGAAAGTGAGCAGAGAAAATTAATCCGTCACAAATATGAAATTAAAGATGATGAATTATTAATTGTTTCAGGAGGGCGATTTGATAGAACTAAAACGGAAATTATAGACTTAATGAAAGTTATTCTTGAGTTGAGCAAGAAATATAAATTGAGAATGTTGATTTTTGGCGCATTGGAGAAAGGTGATTTTAAAATTGCTTTTGATGAATTATGTGACAATCATATAATACGTCATATAGGATGGATTAAAGGCAATGAATCATATAATTTTTTTGAAGCCGCTGATCTAGTGATATTTGCAGGTAGCCATTCCGTATTATGGGAACAGGCTGTAGGACAAGGTAAACCTTGTATCTTTAAATATATGGAAGGATTTACTCATGTAGATTTAGGAGGAAATTGTTCTTTTTTTAAAGAAAAGTCTCAAGCAGAATATATTCGTGTAATAGAAGAGTTTATTCAAAACTATTCCCACTATGCAGAAGTGGCAAAGGAGAAAGGTTTAATTTATTTTTCATATCAGCAAATAGCAAAGAAAGCTATTGGCTTGTGATTGTTTATCGTAGTTGTTTATAGTAAAAGATATGTATGATTTTTTTATAGTTGGGTCTGGCTTGTTTGGAGCCACAATAGCTTATACTCTCAAAAATAGAGGATATAAGTGTCTGATAATTGATAAACGTTCTCATATTGGAGGAAATGTTTATACAGAGAATATGAATGGTATAAATATACATAAATATGGTGCGCACATTTTCCATACGAATAATAAACGAGTCTGGGATTTCGTGAATTCTTTTGTGGAGTTCAACCGATATACCAATTCACCGATAGCGAACTATAAAGGCCGTTTGTTTAACCTACCTTTCAATATGAATACATTCTATCAAATGTGGGGTGTAAGAACTCCAGAAGAGGCGGCTACAATAATTGAACACCAACGAAATGAATTTGGTGTTGAAAAGCCACAAAATTTGGAAGAACAGGCCATCTCTTTGATAGGAAAAGATATTTATCATACGCTTATCAAAGACTATACAGAAAAGCAATGGGGGCGTAAATGTACAGAATTACCAGCTTTTATCATCCAACGGCTTCCGGTACGATTCACTTTCGATAATAATTATTTCAATGATACTTATCAAGGAATCCCGATAGGTGGATACACGAAGATGGTAGAAAGAATGTTGGAGGGTATTGAAGTCCGACTAAATACTGATTATTTTGAGAATAGAGAATATTTTGACTCCATAGCGAACAAGATCATTTATACAGGAGAAATAGACCGATATTTCAATTACCGTTTTGGTCATTTGGAATATCGAACGGTAAGTTTTGAGACAAATTTGTTGGAAGGAGTCTCCAATTACCAAGGGAATGCTGTCATGAATTATACGGATGCAGAGACTCCCTATACTCGTATCATCGAGCATAAACATTTTGAGTTTGGACAACAACCGGATACTGCTATCTCCCGAGAGTATTCAAAGGAATGGAGGCCGGGTGATGAACCGTATTATCCTGTGAATGACGATCGTAACGGAAAATTATACGCAAAATATAAAGTACTTGCAGATACACAAACAAAAGTGTTATTTGGAGGCCGTTTAGCTGAATATAAATATTATGATATGCACCAAGTAATAGAAAGAGCTTTGGTGTTAGCAGAAAAAATTATTAAAACTCATTGAAATGAAAAAAGGACTTGTCTCTATTATAACTCCTGTCTATAATGGAGAAAAATATATTAGCGAAACTATTGAATCTGTTATAAAACAGAGTTATCCGGATTGGGAAATGATTGTTGTAGATGATGGTTCTAAGGATAGTAGTGCGGCGATTGTTCAACGATATGCGGAAAAAGAAAGCCGTATAACTTTGCTGCAACAGCCTAACGGGGGATCAGCATCCGCACGTAACAATGGAATCAGGCATGCAAACGGACAATATATAGCCTTACTGGATAGCGATGATTTATGGGATCAGGATTTTTTGAGAAACCAATTGGCTCTGATGAAAGAAAAGAATGCTATTGTGGTACACGGCTCTTATAGAAGGATCAACGAAAACTCTAAAGAGATACTACAAGCTTGGAAAGCCAAAAAGGAAGTCACATACAAGCAGATGCAAATGACGAACCATATTGCTTGTTTGACCGGATTATATGATACATCAAAGTATGGGAAGATATACCTGAAGGAAGAACTTAGAAGCATCCGTGATGATTATGCTTATTGGCTTGATATTGTAAAACTCGCAGGGAGGTCTTATGGGAACCAAGAAGTCTTGGCCAGTTATCGTGTTATATCTTCATCTACTACGGGAAAGAAGAAAAAACTGATAAAAGCCCAATTCTATTTTTATTATCATTATCAAAAACTAGGGTTATTCAAATCAATTTTATATACAATATATTGGGGGATGCTTGGAATACTAAAATTCAGAGGCAAGTGATCTGTGTGTAAATTTAACATGTATCTGATCCTGATTTAGAATTCTAACTACATATTTTTACTTAGGTGAACATGAAAATAACAATCATAGGTGCCTCCGGTTTCGTCGGCACTCGTCTTATTAATTTACTAAAAGATTGTACTTCTTTTGATGTTACAAACATCGACAAACAACAAAGTCATTTCCATCCAGAAATAACAACAATAGCAAATGTATTAGATAAAAACAAGCTAACAGAACTCTTGGTCGGAACAGATTTAGTTGTTTTACTTGCTGCCGAGCACCGCGACGACGTCTCCCCTACTTCACTTTACTACGACGTCAATGTCGGTGGTATGCGAAACACATTGGAAGCGATGGAAGCTAATGGGATCAAACGTATTATTTTTACCAGTTCAGTAGCGATCTATGGTTTGAATAAACAAAATCCGAATGAGGATCATCCGGCTGATCCGTTCAACCATTACGGAAAAAGTAAATGGCAGGCAGAACTGGTTTTACAGGAATGGCACAAGACACATCCAGACTGGAATATAAATATCCTGCGGCCTACGGTTATATTTGGAGAACGTAACAGAGGGAACGTCTATAATCTGCTACGGCAAATCTCCGGAGGTAAGTTCCTAATGGTAGGAAAAGGGAACAATAAAAAGTCAATGGCCTATGTGGGAAACATTGTCGCTTTTATCAAGTTCCTGATTGAGAATAAAACGGAAGGTTACAATGTATATAATTACATTGATAAGCCTGATTTCACGATGAATGAACTGGTAAACCATGTAAGTAAGGTTTTAAAGAAACATATTCCTGCCACTCATTTTCCGCTTTGGTTGGGAATGATGGGAGGATATTGCTTTGATGTCCTGGCTTTCCTGACCCGGAAAAAATTAACCGTAAGCTCTGTTCGCGTAAAAAAATTTTGTGCCACAACACAGTTTGATGCAACCAAAGTACAGGAGTCTGGATTCAAAGCACCTTATACTTTGGGAGAAGGATTGGCCCAGACATTAGAGTTTGAATTTGTACATGATGCATCTGAAGGGATTACCTTTAAAAGTGAATAGTATTTTTTATTCAAAGTAAAATTAGTTTATTTATTTCTTACGTGATATAAAAGTATATGTCTGACGTTGCGGGTCACCATTAATCGAAGACGATACGAGTCTTGTTGAAAAGGTAGACATTGAAGTCCTTCCCGTTTTCAGGACCCTTGCTGTTGACAACCATACGGAAGTTTCTTCAATAAACAGACCTATGCATAAAAGAATTTAGAACCGGCGGTAGCGTCTTTGCACATGTCGGGACGTTTTACTTAGTGGATACTAAAACCATAACCTTGAGAATTGAAAATTTGAAAGTCCCTTATTTCGGAGATGAAAGATATATGTTTTGAAGATAAAATAAGGGACTTTTGAATGCAAAAGATATATGTTTTTTAGAGGAAAAGGAGATTCTACTGTTGACAGGAAATATCTGTTGTACAGCATCAACTTAAAAGTTATGCTGACAGAAGAATTAAAACGCTATAAAAAAAAATTGGTGGAATTGTAGGTAAAAATTTGGCTTTGGATAAATTGGAAGCCTATATCGGAGAGTGTCCGGACCGCCGGATCGAAATAATGAAACTGGCCTGGCTGCTGGGGAGTGATGAGTGTCACCAAAAAAAGGGTTGGACTGATTTGGCAAATAAGTTTTTTGACAAATTCCGACCGGAAATATTGACTTGGTGTGGTTTTGACCTGGTAGATCCGTGGAAGGAGAGAGTACCGGTGAACGACCGGAAATTTTTGAGTGACCTGCTGGGGCAAATGAAGGTATATTATTTCAATGATGTGTCTTTCGACTTCCTGGCTGAGCACTTTTATCTCTGTTTTCGTTTGGAGGGAACGGTCGGTTCTTTTTGTACCGAAATGAAAGTACATGACTCCGATTATTCGGATTGTATCAAACATTTTTTGAATGAAATAAATAGGATTAATAACAAAAATAAGAAATAATAATTGATTAATACGCTGTATAACAGGTTTTTCTGTGCTTGTTTTTGCTGCGATTTTAGTAATTGCCGTCCGGTGCATACCCTCTACCTTTGTAGGGTGAAAGTGAATGATACCGGATGTTGTTAATCTTTGAAATCTGAAAAAAATGGCCGTAGGCCCTTATTTAGTTATAAATATTTATATTCTATATTAAAAGAGGAATTTCAGGACATTCCCGGGCGACTTGAAAAGTCTTCTATTAATAGGCTCAATATCAGAGATGTACAGACACGAAGCAAATTCATTTTCATCTTGATATCAATTTCAAACTTAATTTATATAGGGTATGAAAGATTATTGTGCTGAAAATGAGAAGAATACGTCCAATATTTTTGAAAGAGCATTCCTGAATGTTCTTAGGATCATCCTGAACCAATTACAGGCAAATCTCATCACTATCATTGATTCAAATTTTTCAGAAATGAAACTTATATCTAAATTAATAATTGGAGGAAGTATTTTACTGCTCCCCTTGAACTCTTACGCTCAGATCACGAAGGGACTGAGTTATCAAGCAGAGACTGGAATCAGCTTTAGCGGAGGGGAACATACTCCTTTCTGGCTGACAGCAAATAAACAAGGACTTTCATCCATTGAGAAGAATAACGGATATCTGCGTGCCGGAATCTTCCGGGAGTTGGAAAACGATAAACGCTTCTCATATGCTTTCGGGGCGGATTTGGCTGTAGCCTATAATTTTACATCGACTTTTGTGGTGCAACAATTGTATGCGGATCTGAAATATCGTTGCCTGGGAGTTAGTATAGGTAGTAAAGAAAGACACAGTGAATTCAATAATCCGCTTTTAAGTAGCGGGGGATTGACATTTTCGGGTAATGCTCGTCCAATCCCGCAGGTTCGTATCGGCATTCCGGAATATACCGTTGTACCGGGAACAAAAGGATGGATGGCTTTCAAAGGACATATCGCTTATGGCATGTTTACAGACGATAGCTGGCAGAAAGATTTCGTGGTTCCGGGGAATAAATATACGGAACATGTACTCTATCATTCCAAAGATTTGTATGTGAAAATCGGTAATCAAGAGAAATTTCCACTGATTTTGGAAGGAGGTTTGGAAATGGCAGCCCAATTCGGAGGAAATGCATTTATTGGAGACCAAAAGATTGATATGCCGAATGGAATAAAGGATTTCTTTAAAGTGTTTATTCCGAGCGGAGGTGGCAGTGAAACTCCAACAGGGGAACAAACAAATGTTTACGGAAACCATTTAGGTAGCTGGAATTTTTCGTTAACCTGGTATGCTCCACAAAATTGGACAATTCGCCCTTATTACGAACATTATTTTGAAGATCATTCACAGATGTTCGGGGAATATGGATGGAAAGATTGCCTGGCGGGAATAGAAATAACATTTCCCAAAAATCCTGTCGTTAGCAGTTTCGTTTACGAATATATTTCAACAAAAGATCAGACTAGTCCCGTTTATTGGGATCATACACCGGAAATACCGGAACAGATAAGCGGAGCAGATAATTATTATAACCACTATATCTATAGCGGATGGCAACATTGGGGAATGGGAATCGGAAACCCTCTTGTCATGTCTCCCATCTATAATAACGACGGAGATATTGTTTTTAAAAGCAATCGGATGCAGGGACATCATTTTGGAATAATGGGTAACCCTTGTGCCGATCTGCAATACCGTATCCTTTTATCTGTTACCCGCAATTGGGGGACCTATGCGTTACCTTTTTATGAGATCAAAAAAAACGGCAATGCTCTAGCCGAGTTAAAATATACGCCTCATCAATTGAAAGGTTGGGATTTTACAGCTTCACTAGGGATAGACAGGGGAGCTATGTTGGGTAAAAGTGCCGGTGGTATGTTAACAATCAGAAAAACAGGATGGATACGATGAAAAGATATATAATAGCTACGCTGCTGGTACTGATAGTTAGTGCTTGCGGAAAAACACCTATCAACGGTGACCTGGATGGGCGTTGGCAAATAATGAAAATAGAATATACTTCCGGAGAAGAAGAAACACCGGAGCGGGCTTACTACAGTGTGGCTTTGCATACAATCAACCTGATGCAAGTCGGAGGAACAAGTCAAACTGGAAATATGGAATATACCGGAGATTCGCTATTTGTAGTCATGCCGATCAGTACAGTTGAAAACTTATTACCATTTGGCATGAACGGAACGGAACAACGTTTCGGTGTCAAAGAATTAACATCGAAACATCTGGTTTTACAATCAGATTATGCGCGGTTGGAATTCAGAAAGTTTTGATACTACTCTCTCCTAAATCGAAATAATAAAAACAAATAACAATATGAATATCATAATCAGAAATGTATTATTGGGGGGATTGCTATGGCTGGCAGTACCATTGGCGGCACAGGTTCCCCAGGATTTGATTGATAAGGCAAAAGCTGCGGGAATGACAGATGATCAGATACAGCAGGAAATTGCTAAGAGAATGGGACAATCAGGCGCAGGCCAAACAACTTCCAGGGCCTCCGATGCAGTAATTTCTGACCGGGTTATTGCTACTACTCCGGGCGAGGATAGTATCTCTCCGGAAGAACAACGCAAAAGGAATCTACCGGAAAACGATTTAAAAGAAACTGTTTTCGGACGAGAGATATTTTCTAATAAGAATCTGTCTTTTGAACCGGATCTGAATATTCCGACTCCTAAAAACTATATCCTGTCAGCCGGAGATGAATTGCTGATCAATGTCTGGGGAGATTCAGAACTGAATCTGAAACTGAAAGTTTCTCCCGAAGGAACAATTCTTATCCCTAATCTAGGTCCGGTATCTGTCAGCGGACTGACTATCGAAACTGCCGAAAACCGTATCCGACAGGAATTGGGACGGATCATGTCTACTTTATCGGGGAATACCGATGGAGCCAATACATTTGTATCTGTCAGTCTAAGTCAGATACGCAGCATCAAAGTCAATATTGTAGGTGAAGTCGTTGCTCCGGGAACCTATACCCTACCCTCTTTTGCCACTCTGTTTAATGCTTTGTATGCGGCAGGTGGAGTGAATGAGATCGGTTCGCTTCGCGGAATCAAAGTATACCGCAACAGTAAGGAAGTTGCAAAATTAGATGTATATGATTATCTCCTGAATGGCAAATACAATACGAATATCCGTTTGGAAGAAAATGATATGGTGATCGTTTCGCCTTACGACCAGCTGGCTGTGGTTCGTGGAAAAGTAAAACGTAACCGCATTTTCGAAATGAAAAAAGGGGAAACTTTACAACAACTGTTGAACATGGCCGGAGGTTTTACCGGAGATGCTTATAAGAAAGATGTCCGTATCAAACGAAAAGCCGATAGCCGTTATCAAATAGCGACTGTTACGGAAGATAAATATCCGACCTTTGCAATGATGGATGGCGATTCTTTGTTGGTAGACTCTGTAATTCCTTTTTATGAAAACCGTCTGATAGTGACGGGTGCAGTCTGGCGTCCGGGAGAATATGAGTTGAATGGAACTGTACATACCGTAAAAGGATTGATCAACCAGGCAGCCGGCCTGAAAGGTGATGAGTTTACCGGCCGTGCCCAGATTACCCGTTTGAATCCGGATTTCACAACAACAGTGATAGCCGTAGATATCCGTGGAATTCTGAATGGTACATCTCCGGATATAGAACTCAAACCGGAAGACATATTAAACATTCCATCCCTGTTTGATCTTCGCGAGCCTTATACGATCAAAGTAAGCGGAGCAGTGAATTATGTAGATACAGTCCTGCCCTACCGAAACAATCTGACGGTTGAAGATGCCATTATGATGGCCGGAGGTTTGAAGGAATCGGCAGCAACGGTCAATGTGGAAGTAGCCAGAAGAATTAAGGATACAAAAACTTACGAAAACAGTAATCATACAGCCGAAGTGTTCAACTTTGAGTTGAATGACAATTTGGGACTGATATCCGTTGATGGAAAAAACAGCAATTCAGTCTTTACCCTTGAACCTTTCGATGAGGTGTATGTGCGTTTCTCACCAGGATATCAGGAACAGCAAGTGGTAAAGGTTGATGGTGAAATTACTTTCTCCGGTGATTACGTATTGGCAGAAAAGAATTCCCGTTTGAGTAATATCATAGCCAAAGCCGGAGGGATAACCCCTGATGCCTATGTAAAAGGAGCAAGCCTGAAACGCCAGTTGACAGAAGATGAGATGCGCCGCCTGGAAACTCTGCTGCAACTGAGTTCCAATAAACAGAGCCGTGACTCGGTGGCTTTGTCACTGGAAAATATCAAAAATTATTCAGTCGGCATCGATTTGGAAAAAGCACTGGCTAATCCGGGAAGTGCCCACGATGTGGTATTGCGTGATGGGGATGAGCTTTATATTCCACAATTACAAAGTACAGTTAAGATAAACGGAGCCGTAACCTATCCGAACAGTGTGACTTATACCGAAGGAATGTCTGTCGGAAATTGTCTTTCACAAGCCGGAGGCTATAACGATATTGCCCGGAAATATCCGATCGTAATCTATATGAACGGCAAGGTTGCTACAACGAAAAAATGCTTTATCTTCTTCAAACGATATCCAAAGGTAGAACCGGGATGCGAAATCGTGGTTCCGACTAAGACGCAACGCGATCGTAAAACCAGCCTGGCGGAAGTTCTGAGCATAGCCAGTTCAACCACTTCGATGGCAGCTATGGTCACCTCTATTATTAATACAATGAAATAATTTTCAATCTTTAATTTTCAATTAACAAGGTGGATATGATTCAAATGAACACTCCTGACACAGATAATGCACAGGAGATCGATTTAATAGAATTGGCTAAGCGGTTGTGGGGGGAACGCAAATTTATTTTTAAATGTTGCGGAATTGCAGTTGTTGTCGGTCTTGTCGTAGCTTTCAGCATACCGAAAGAATATAGTACAACCGTAAAACTGGCACCCGAAACTTCCGACCCATCCAAAAAGATGGGAAATCTGGGAGGATTGGCTGCTATGGCAGGGATTAACTTGAACAGTACTTCGGGAGCGGATGCCATCTCCCCTGACCTGTATCCGGATGTAGTCAGCAGTATTCCTTTTTTACTGGAGTTATTCCCCGTACAAGTAACAAATGAGAAAGGTGATTATTCTGCATCCTTATATGATTATATGGATGATCACCAGAAAAGTGCGTGGTGGAGTTATGTGGTACAGGCTCCCTTTAAACTGTTGGGTGTTGTGAAGGATTTGTTCTCAAAAGAAGAACCGGTAAGTAGTGGAGAATTGACTTCTTTCAGGTTAACAAAGAAACAGGCTGATGTCATAAATGCGTTACAACAGCGCCTCTCCGCTTCTGTAGATAAAAAGACATCGGTAATCACTGTCTCCGTTCAGATGCAGGACCCGTTGATCTCTGCGAATATCACTCAAATTGTTTTGGAAAAACTTCAGGGATACATCACAAATTACCGTACCCAGAAGGTAAAGCAGGACCTTGAATTCACAGAGAAAGTATTCAGCGAAGCCAGGGAATCCTATTATAAGGCACAACGTGCCTATGCGGCTTTTGAAGATGCCAACAAGAATATCATCTCGGCCAGCTACCGTACGGAACAGGAGCGTTTAAAGAATGAAATGACATTAACCTTCAATGTTTACAATACGTTGGCCCAAAAGTTGGAACAGGATAAACTCCGGGTACAGGAACAGACACCGGTATACACAATAATACAACCCGCCACTGTCCCTTTAAAAGCATCCTCTCCCAAGAAGCCGCTGATCCTGATTGGGTTTGTATTCCTTGCCATATTCGGTGGAATCGGTTATCTGTTTATCAAAGACCTTTTCAAACCCAAAGAGGAAACTGAGGTTTTAGATATTGAATAATTAGTTGGGGTATTTATATAGAGTTCAGTTTTTATCAGATTTGAACTATCTTGTCCCCGTGCTTGACACGGGGCCGCAAGAGAACTGGCGGTATCAAAAGATATTATAGGATACGGTCTGTGCCTTTGCGATCCCGTGTCAAGCACGGGAACGGGATAGCTCAATTATTCCTAGTATTGACATATTTTCTGAATGTCACTCTGCGATCTTTATCATTCTTATCATTATTTTGTCACTGAAGAATCCGGCTGTCTGCTGGTAGGCTTTAGGGAGGATTCCGTTACTTTCATTGTAAAAGAGGTATGGAATAAGGAACCTGTCGGCTTGCCGGAAGTGGACAGGCTGTATTCTGAAATGCAGCGAATCGGGGAAATGTGCGGCTGTAATCAGTTTCGTATCCTGGCTCATGGCGGCTATCTGCCGGAGGCACTTTCCTTTGAACTGCATGGACTGACTGTTTCGGATAAAAGCTATTTGAGGAGTTTGGAAACGGGAAAGCATATTGAACTCTTTTCGCATAATGAAGCGGCTTACCGAGCCATCGAGGAAGGATTCAAAACAAACAGGATCGGAGCCGTTGTACAGGCGACCGGAACAGGAAAATCCTATCTGATTGCCCGCTATATCGTCAATCATTCGGAAGACGATATAGTAGTTATTGCTCCCAACGTTACGATTATCGCTGAGATCAAAAAAGCAATCGGCAGGACAATGCCGCATGTGACCTACCGGACTTTCCAGGCATTAGTCCTGAATCGCGGTACGGTGGGTGAACTCAAAGCGGATCATATCATTATCGACGAGTTCCATCATTTCGGAGCGGAGGTATGGGGAAAAGCCGTGCAGGAAGTAATTGATAACAATCCGGAGGCCCGTGTACTGGGAATGTCGGCAACCCCGATACGTCCCGAAGAGATGCTCGATACGGTAGAGGTCTATTTCAAGGGAAACCTGTTCCATGAACTGTCTTTGTCTATGGCTTGGTATTATAAGATACTGCCTGTTCCGGTTTTGGTGCAGAGCGTGTTCGATCTGAATAACCAGCTGGATAAGGTACAGCGTATGCTGAACAGGAGCGACTGTACATCTGAAAGGCGCAAGCATATTCAAGACAAGATAGACTTTGCCCGTCTCGACTTTCGCGGCTCATTGAGTGCATCGGAACTGATCCGACGTTATCTGCCGAAAGAAGTAAAGAAAATGCTTGTTTTCTGTAAAGACAAGGAAGATCTTCAGCATATGGTTCCCGAAGTATCGAACTGGCTCGGGCAGGCAGGCTTTGAGACGGAAACATTCGAGATCCATAACGGGCTGAGTAACCGGGAGAATGAAAAGACGTTGCGTCGTTTCCGTAGGGAAACGGGAAAACTGCATGTTCTTTTCTCTATAAATATGCTGATCGAAGGATTGCATGTGGAAGGAGTAGATGCAGCCATGTTCCTGCGACGTACAGAATCGTATGTGGTTGCCTTGCAACAGTTGGGCCGTTGCCTGAAAGCCGGTTCGGACCGTCATCCGGTGGTACTAGACTTCGTCAATAACCTTTCGGGGCGTTCTGTTTATGAAGCTATGTCAAGGGAGTTGGCTTATCATCCGGCGATCCGTGCCCCGAAGAGCTTTAAAGGCTTTATGGAGTTTGAGGTCACGGGATTCCTGTCTGATATCCGTGCCCGTGTGGATGATATGCTGGCGGAACTGGATGCATGGCCGGTCATGTATGAGCGTCTGATCGAATATAAGGAGCGTGAAGGACGTTGGCCGCAGGCAGCCGAAGGGAAGCTGGGAAACTGGTGCAACACCCAGCGGATTGCCCGGAAGAAAGGAACGTTGTCGGAAGATTATATCTCGCAGCTGGACCGGATCGGTTTTGAATGGGAGGTACAGGACAGCCGCTGGATGAACTGCTTTGAAGAACTGAAAGCATTTATATCCGTAGAACACCGTTGTCCCAAACGCGGCGAAAACAAACTGAATACCTGGTGCAACACCCAACGGCAGGCACGAAAGAAAGGTCTCCTTTCCAATGAAAGAATCCGGTTGCTCGATTCGATCGGCTTCTGGTGGGAACAGGATCTGGATTCGCTTTGGACGGAGAACTGGCAGCAGGTACTTGCCTACTACAAAAAACACAAACGTTGGCCCAAAAGCAATGAAGGTAAAGCCGGCAGCTGGTGTAACACCCAGCGCAAGAACCGGAAACAAGGTTTACTTTCGGCTGAACGCATCGCCCGGATGGAAGCCGAAGGTTTTATCTGGACTATCGATGATGTCTGGATGGAAAACTATGAAAAACTACAGCAATTCTTCTCTGAAAACAACCGTTGGCCAACCGCCCGTGAGAACAAACTCGGCAGTTGGTGTTTCGTACAGCGCAGAGCCTTGAAAAAAGGCGAACTCCCTCCTACCCGTAAAAATCTTCTGGATAAGATCGCATTCCCCTGGAATTTAAAATAAAAAACGGGAAACTGCCGCTGCAGCCTCCCGCTTTCTAATAAACTACATAAAACACTTAAAAGAACAAACTTCTATTTTAGAACGCAACACCGAAGCGTACTCCCCAGTTGTTTATTCCGTCCATGGAATAAGTCAGGACTTTACTTTTGTTTGTTGCATAATTATAGTAAGCAGCTACGTGCAAACCGAATTTCTTTTCAGGAGTAAAGAAAATATTCATACCAACTTCAGGAGCTACATAGAATCCCCATTGACGGTCGTACACTTTCATTACATTCATATAAGTCGACATTTCACTGTATTCTGCACCTAATTTAGCTGAAACATAAGGTTCAAACTGTCCTTCGCGGGTAAAGCTATAACGGAATGCAGCACCAAAAGGCAACTGGAATAAAGAATGTTGCTGATCAGAAGTGATAGCAGATGTTTCGCTTACGTTGAGTGTCTGACGGTCAATATATTTATTGTTCGTGTGATAAGAAATAAATGCACCTACTGCAAAATTAGGAACCACATAATAACCGGCTTCACCATGAGCACCCCAACCGCTTGTCTTGTCGGCAAAGTCATTACCGAACGGAGAGTTGATATCCCAGTCGATATTGAAATACATATTGTTTACAACCTGGGCGCCAGCCAGTGAAGGAATCGCTAAACAGGCGATAAGTAAAGCGACTAATTTTATTGATTTATTTATCTTTTTCATAAGACTCAAATTTTACTGATTCGCGTTTAATTATTTCCTGATATATGGTGATTGAACAAATGCCTGATCAATTGCACGGATGGATAGCTGAGTATCGATCTTATTTGAACCGGACAATAAACCTGCCATATATGAAGTCCAGATAACCGGTAACTTTGCATCAGCAGTCTTTGGTGTCGGAGATTTCAGGTCGACCATTTCAGCAAGCAGTGAACCTACGCTGTAGCTGTAAACAACAGGGTACGGATAATACCAGTCGTGCCAGTCATAACCCCATGTCGGTCCCCATCCCGGTCTCCAGTAATTAGGTGCCCAATAACCTGGGTAACCCCACCACCAATAATTGTTGTCATACCAGTTTGTAAAATAATTTACATTTTCAACAAAAGAAACCTGCAAACCCAGATCTGCTGTTTCTTTGTCCATTGTGCGAGTGTAACCACGGCTTTCCATGTTACTGATAATTGTGGAAGTGATATCGTCTGCTTCAGTTGCTGTCCAGTACTGAGGCTTCTCGCTGTTGCCAATTACCAGTACACTATCAGGAATGTAGAATGTGGTGAAAGACTTGAAATCGGTCTTACTATCATGATTTGTGTACACCACGAAATCATTATCCAGCTTTGACATATCCGGATCTTTCTGACAAGATGCCAGTAAAAGGATCAACAAGAAAAAAGGAATAATCTTTTTCATCTCATTTTAACGTTTAAAACAGTTTATACTATTATTTGTGCTTATATATAAGTTACTCATGAAACAACAAGAAATTAAAAAAGGTTCTCTTCGATGTTATTTTGACTGTGTTAATTAACTTGTTGTAAGACTTCAAAACGCTCGTAAACGATAGTTAACTACGAATGAAAATATTGAAGAATAAAGGATAGGAAACATTAATGAGCTAAAATAAGAATTCCCGGAGATAAAAGATAGTACAAAAAAAGACAGTGCCCTAAGACACTGTCTTTTGAAAAATATTCTAGTCGTAAACCTTAACTTTTTGTTCTATTAACCGTACAGGACCGACCAGGCCGGCGGGTTGAAGAGGCGAATTTTTCTGGTGGTAATACCAGATATAAAAAGCTTTCCGGTCTTTGGAAGGACGAGGTTGCTTTTTGATAAACCAGTTCGGGAATGCTTTCATTGCCCTTCCCCTTTCAATTCCACGGTCTTGTCCCCATTCAAAATCAGCCGGATACTGTTCATCTCCAATCAGGCGGTTTGCCCAGTTATTAGTAACAGCTATTTCCAGTATATTATTTCCAGGTTTCAACCATGAAGTTATATCCGTTTTATAGGGAGGATACCATAAAACATCGGCATCAACTCCGTTGATCTTCACTTCCGCAATATCATTCAATTCTCCCAAATCAAGTATGACCCGCCTGTTCTCTCCTATCGATGAATCGCCAATTTCTATTTCCTTTTTATAGGTTGCCGTACCGGAAAAATATTTGATTGAGGGTTCTGTGTGTTGGCTGAAATCTGATAAAGAGGTAAATTCCTGTTCAAAAGCCGCATCCAGTTTAGGCTCAAACCGGATTTTCCAGGCTCCTTTGACTATCTTACCGGACTCCTGAATAATATCGACAGCCGGTAAAATTAAGTTCTGATACTTATTATTCCTGTTTTTCGGAAAAATCACAAAAACAGATTCATCGGGAAGAAGCGTCAGGTTTACATAAGTAGAATCCCCCTGTTCCTCCCAATGATGTGTCCGCCGGATAACACCTTTGTCTGCATACCATAATTCCGGTGAGCGTCCCTTCACATCAAAAGCAAAACGATCATTCAATGCTGTCTGCGTCGGGTTTATCACAAAATAGATTTCAGCATCCGTCATACTTCTGTGCAAGATATTTGCCTTTGTAGAAATAAAAAAACCTTGCTGCAATAACATCTGGCAACGTGTCAGATAGGTAAAATAAGCTTTTCCCGGTTTAATCCAGGTTTGGTTTCTTCCAAAATGAGTTCCCCACCAGCCCATTCCCATTCCCGGCTGGTATTTATCGTCGAACGGCTGATGTACCCAATGATGCAAGAACAACAGATTGACACCGGAAAGAAAACTTCCGTCGGTCGAATGTTTCAGAAAAGCCGGATCTTCCGTATACTGGCTGATTTCAGGACGCCCTGTAAATGCTTCGGCGCCGACCAGTCTTTTCCCAAAGGCTTTTGCTGCATTCGTTATTTCTGAAGAAATAGCACCATCCCCTCCGGTCCAGAATTCTCCCATCGGCAAATCCGGAATCGATACACATTCGGTCGTATTAAACGGACCATAATAAGGTTCCCAATAGAATTGTAATCCTGCTTTATTGATCATTTCCTTGGCTACTTTCCATCCGTTATCAATATATAAACGATTAATAACGTCCTTAAAGTCACTATCAAATTTCTCAATCCCGTCAGTTTTTTCATTCGACTGCCGCAGAGCGATCCTGGGAAGCGGGTCATATCCTTTTTGTTTAATAAACTCATTTCTGAATCCGGGAGTCCAGTTCTGATCACCCGCTTCATAGCTATCTATCAAGATATGGGTAAAAGTCGTCCCAATATAATCATGTAAATGTTCCACCAGGGGATCAAGGATATTCTGCCAATGATAAACACTCTGTTCCTTACTCATTTTATCCGCTTCAAGTACTTTCCCGATTAGGTCGTCCGGTAGCGGATGCGGATTTGCCATTGTCGGAGCATGCCCGATACGGTAAACAGTCCATGCTCCGGAAGGGGCATTCCATTTTAACAAGCCATCTGAATTCATAAAATCAGACAGGTCTATTACTTCACCTGCTGTTGCATCGTTTTTATCTGGGACAGCCATTACCGCAATATCCCGATAATAGGTTGCCTGTTTATTACTAGCTCCCCATCCCTTATAAACAGGTAATTCAGGTACTTTCAATGATAATTCGACCAACTGGTTTCCTTTTATCTTTACCTGGCTGGAAACTAATATCTGCATTCCCCTTTCTTCTGTAATCCAGGGACCTCCGGTTGTTGAATAACCGGGTGTATTCTGCATACCCAGCTTTAACCCCAGGCGTTTTGCTTCGGAAGCAGCATGTTCCAACGCTTCCCAATAAGCCTGGCTACGGTAGGTCTGTTCAGGCCAGGGATTATTCTCTATCGGTGCCTGCGATTCCTGAACGGCTGATGTCAGATTGAAGATAGTCGCTCCGCCAATACCAGCTTCTTTCATAGCCTCCAGGTCTTTTGTTATTCCTTTTTTCGAAAAATTACTTCCCATCCAGTGCCACCAGACATAAGGACGGTATTCCATGGGAGGCTCCTTAAACATAAAGGCCAGATCGTTGATCGTAATGTCTTTATCTTTCTGTTGCTCAGCGAAAGCCACGCATGAACACAGCAATATCGATGCTGAGATTATATACAAATACTTATTCATAAGCATATCTTTTTATTAGTATATAAAAGGGTAACCCCAAAACGATTACCCTTTCACTATTATTTACCATCCCTGATTCTGTTCCAGGTCTGCATCTTTATTCGTATCGATAACCGATTGCGGAATCGGCCACACGCTGAATGCTTTATTCAATGTCGTACGCGGATAGTCCCAGTAAGAATATTTCTTGATACGGTCGATAGCAACGGTGCCTCCCATACGCAACAAAGTATTCCAGCGGCTTTCTTCATAGATCAGTTCACGGGCACGTTCATCCAGAATAAGATCCACATTTACATCAGAAGCCGTAACCATATAACTACATTTAGCACGCGAACGCAACATATTTATATCTGAAGCAGCACCAGCTTTATTGCCTAAACGCATTTTTGCTTCCGCACGCAAAAGGATTGTTTCCGGTAAACGGATCAGATAATCATCACGGAATATACTGCGCAACGTCCTTCCGTCTGCAGCAAGAGTATAAAAATCAGGACCGATTTTACAAGATATCGGATACAACATCGTGTAAGCCGCATCTGCCGCTTTACCGTTTCCGTCGATCCTATAGAGAACTTCCCAAGGAATCTTTTTACCGTAATATTCCGACGTCTTTACATTCCCCAGATAGGTCCGATGAAAAACAGCTTCGGAATTACGCAAGTCATCACCCCATTTATCCGCATAGATCAGATCACGGGCATACGATGTCGGTGTTATCTGGGACATGCCGAAACCTCCTACGTCTTCCCGGTCTCCAGTTATATGCGCAGCTCCCTGGTCCCTGAATACAGGCCCGTAAATACCCGGATAATCCAGACAGGCTTTATTTCCATCCGATTTATATACTTCGTAGTCAGACTGGGCACACCAGATAGCTTCCGTATTTCCCTGCTGATAATCCTGATTACCAATCTGGAACAAATCCCAATAGACATTCCCTTCAATCGGATAACCGGCCGATGTATAAGTATGATCCGGAGTCTGGTCGGCAACCGAAGAGGCATAATAGAACTCCGGATTTTCATCTTTGCGTGCCCCAAAACGTTCGGTCATAAGACTGTAGGTCCCGGAATCGATAACATCGTTGGCATACGAAACAGCCTTATTATACGCAGTCGCAGCATCTCCCCCTTCTGATTCCAGCAAAACACCTTTATCCATATATAACTGACAAAGATTATGTTGTGCCACAGCTCTTACCAAACGTCCAGCATCAGCAGTCGTAACTGGTAAGTCGTTCAGGATCGCTTCCATTTCGTCAATCGCAAACTGATAGGTTTCCATCCTCGATGCACGGGTATAATCATAGCGCGGCGTAGTTATTCTTTCGGTAACCAAAGGAACACCTCCGAATAATTCACCCAGATTGCGGTAAGCAAATGCCCTGAAGAACCGGGCCTGTGCTACGATATACTCCTTTTCCTCCTCCGAGTTCCATACGATATCTTCCCTGTCGGCTGCATACAAAGCCGTATTGGCAGAATTAACCAAATAGTAAAAGGCTGCATAAGTATCCTTGAACACGGCATTCTCTGAATTGATTATACTATAGTCGTTGAAACGATAACTGAAACGTATAGTCGGAACATCGAATATATCTGTCCCGTTTCCCATGCTGTATGACCATACATTCAGTTCCGAAGAATTATCGTAGGGACAGTATATGTTGCGAACCCGTTGATAACAGGTGGTCACAACCTGGTCGACCTGTTCTGAAGTGGAAAAAACATTATCAATTGTATAGAAAGTCTCCGGGTCTTCTTTCAGAAATCCGGCATCGTCACAACCTGCAAAGAAAAACATGGCCAATAACGATGACACGATATGTTTACTGTATATTTTTTTCATTGCCTTACAATTTAATAGTTAGAAACTAAGATTTAACCCTAAAGATACACTGGTCATGATCGGATAAGTTCCGCTAAGAGCCGTACTGCCTGATTCAGGATCTCCACCTTTCCACCCGGTAATAGTAGCCAGGTTCTTGCCTGTAACAAATAACTTGAAGTTATTTATTCCTGCATTTTTCACCCACGGCTGGTCAAAGGTATAAGACAGCGTTACATCCTGTAAACATACATAAGCACGGCTTTGCAGACCGAGGAAATAACCATCGCCGGTAAAAGAGGCGGACGGATATTCATTATTGAGATTTGCTTCAGTCCAGTAAGGCACATACAAACCATTCGAGGCAAACTGGCTTCTGTCACCGGAAGTGATGTAAGCATTTGAGTTTCCTTTCTGAAAATATCCGTTGCCTCCGAATACACCGGCAATCATTACATATAACTCCCAGTTTTTATACTGTAGGGTGTTACTCAGGTTGATCTTAAAATTAGGATCTGTACTTCCCAGGATCGCACGGTCTTTGGCATTGATCTCTCCATCCCCATTCCGGTCGACATATTTAGGCGTGCCGGCAGAAACACCGTTTGCTTCCATATATTCCGTATCACTGGTCTGAACGATTCCATCCTGTTCATATCCGAAAATAGAATGTATGGATTCTCCGATAAACAGGCCATTTCCAATATCGTCATCTTCCTTTCCATCACCGTCCAGATCTTCTCCATACAGATGAATCAGTTTGTTACGGTTCAACCAGAATGTCAGCGCGGAACTCCAGGTCAAATCTTTATTCTGGATATTGACACTCCTTACGGTTGCTTCTATACCTTTGTTTTTCACTTCACCCATAGATGAGTACATACTGCTGAAGCCTGTCATAACCGGAATCGTACGGGTAAAGATTTGATCGTATGTTTTAGAAAAATAAACATCGAGGTCGACAAACAAACGGCTGTTCAGCCAGGCAGATTCAAAACCGACATTCCATGCCTCGGTAGTCTCCCACCCTAAATCGGCATTGCCTATCGAATTCTGATTGATACCGTAAGAAGGTTTTCCGGAGTTATCAAAAGGATAATATATACCTCCGGATTGTCCATTGTCTACTTTCGAAAGTGTTGAATACTGGCTCAACCCCTGATTACCGTTCTTACCCCATGATAGTTTAAGTTTCAGATCATTCAGGAATTCAACTTTCTTCATAAAAGATTCATTTGTAATACGCCATGCACCTCCGACAGCACCGAAATTTCCCCATTTATTGTTCACACCGAAAACAGAAGAACCATCCCGACGATAAGAGGCTGTCAGATAATAGGTATCACTGAAAGAGTAAGAAGCACGTCCGAAATATCCGACATTCGTCTGTTTCCAGTTATTCAATGAGATCTTCTGGGTGGTTGCATAATGGAGTCCATTCAATCCCAAAACGGTATTTCCGTTTGCTGCGAAATCGGAACCTGATAATTTCTGATATTCATATTTCTTATAGTCACGAGTAGCAACAGCCGTCAGATCGATGTTATGTTTTCCGAACGTCTGATTATAATTCAGGATATTATCGATCACATGACTGGTAGTTCTTTCATTCTCGATATGGCCACCGGCACTACTTAAATAACTATTCTGGGTAGCAACCGAATAACGATCATCATTATCATAGGTCCCGTTAGGAACAAATGACGACTCATGGCTAAAGTCTCCGGCTTTCCTGTAATTCAGGTTACCGGCAAAATTAAAACGATAACTCAATCCCTGAATCCAAGGACATTTTAGCACGGCATAGACATTAGCACGAAGGTTGTCGCGATAATCCATATTCTCCTTTTTCGCCTCGTCATAAATACCCCATAGCGGGTTTCCATGCCCACGGGTACCGTCAGGCGTCGCTTCCAGCAAGCCATTAGGCCTGTACATCATGCCGTAAGGAGACAATATCGTTGCACTTCCTACACTGGCAGCCAGACCAGAATAATCAGATCTTGTATAGGCAGCATCCAGACCAATCTGTAACCAGCTTGTAATATCCGTATTCACTTTTGCCAGCACGGAAACACGGTCGAAGTCATCTCCTTTGATAACTCCTTCATTTTTAGTATAAGCGGCAGACAAATAGTAATTCATTTTTTCTCCGGCTCCTGAAACGGCTGCCTGGTAATCCTGTATCCAACCGGTACGCGAGATTTCATCTAACCAGTTTATTTCATGACCGGAGTTCATATTCAGCTCTTCCTGAGGTGTCAAGAAGCTGTAATCCGAATACCCATTCGCTGCAGCTACAGCATCCAGCCATTGTCCACCATTCATCAGTGTCGGTTTGAGATGCCAGGTTTGCATGCTTCCGCTTGCGTTGAAATGAATGACTGGTTTACCTGTTTTTCCTTTTTTAGTAGTAATGATAATCACACCATTGGCAGAGCGGGAACCGTAAGCTGCGGCAGATGTTGCATCTTTCAACACATCATAAGAAGCGATGTCATTAGGGTTGATATCATTGATATTTCCCATAAAAATAACCCCATCCACGACGATTAACGGATCATTCGATCCTGAAATGGAGTTTTGGCCACGTACCTGCATAGAAGGTGTCCCGCCGGCCGAGTTGGTAAAGCCGATATCCAGACCGGAAACATTCCCTTTCAGGGATTCCAGTGCATTTAGATTTGTAGCCAATGCGATCGGAGAGTTTTCCAGTTTGACAGAAGCTACAGATCCCGTAAAATCTTTTCTCTTGGCCGTACCATAACCGATAACGATTACTTCATCCAAAGCCTGGGTATCCTCTTTCAACTGAACAGAGAACTGGCTTTTAGAACCGACTTTCACCTCCTCCGGAAGATAACCGATATAAGAGATATTCAAAGTACTGTTTTCCGATACCGATAAAGAGAATGTGCCATCAATTCCTGTTATCGTCCCGTTTGTTGTTCCTTTTTCCACAACATTGGCACCAATGACAGGTTCTCCGTCTTTGTCAAGAACTGTTCCTGTGATTTTTTTCCTGACTTCTGCAGAAATTCCTCCTACATTCCCGGAGATGTGTACATCTGCATATACACTGGATATGGAATATCCCGAACTTAAAAATACAGATAGTAATACAGTTTTAATAAACAGCTTACTGTATCCAGATTTGTTCATAATATTAAAATTTAGTTTAACAATTTAGAATGGATTAACTCTTTCTACTTACATTTTTGAGATAAAATCTTTTTTTAAACCATAGGCTATTTTTTTAAGGTTAATAACTTCGTTCTGATAGAACTCTGTCATATTTAATTGTAAGTAGATCTGCCTATTAAATGGTTTCAAACCTGATATTACGGTTTATTTACACATTTGCTATATTAAGTAAAAAAAAATGTATGTAACTATCTGCTGCCAGTGTCATTTTTATCAGAATAAATGTCATTTTTATAACTAACGATCAAATTTATATTCCGATTTTTGCTCCGACGGATAAGATTTGGTATAAAATACCTGAGTCCTATCAGAACTCAGGAACATCCATATAATTCTAATTTCCAGGGAAGAAGAAGAGACGCAATAAGTTACGGCTCCTGTTCAGAATTTCACACAAAAAAAGCCCCAGGTAAAAAAACTGAGGCTATAAGTTCCACCCTAAAGGGCTTTCGGAATAATTCTTTTTCTAAATATCGCTGAATACGTTTACATTATTTCAATGTCCCCTGTTGAGCATCCTGTATCATCTTTTCGTTGGCAAGGATCAGGATTTCCACACGGCGGTTCAGTGCACGTCCTTCCGGAGTGTCGTTGCTGGCAACAGGATCGTGAACGCCTTTGCCTTCATATTCCATGCGGCGACCGCTTACACCCTGGTCGACCATCATATAGTCGTATACGCTTTTAGCTCGTTTTTCCGACAAAGTCTGGTTGTAGTCCACCTTACCGGTGTTATCGGTATAACCAACGATCTTGATGTCGGTATCCGGATTTTCGTTCAGGCTGACAGCCAGTTTACGCAATGCACTGCGCGAAGCATCGCTCAATGTACTTGAATTAGTCGCAAACAGGATACCAGAATCGAAAGTAACTTTCAAAGCTTCACCATTATTAATGGTCTCAACGGTTGTTTCGGGAGGAAGAGTTGCTTCCAGCTCCTTCTTCTGTTTATCCATCTTTTTACCAATCAAAGCACCGGCCGTACCACCGACAGCAGCACCGATAACTGCTCCTAATGCTGTATTACCGGCCAATGCACCAATACCTGCACCGGCGGCTGCACCACCACCTACTCCAATGGCTGTTCCTTTACCGGTATTTGTCCATGTTCCGCAACTCGTAAATACTACTGCCATACATAGCAGTACTGATAATAGTTTTAAATGTTTCATCTTTTTGCTCTTTTATAAACTTTATATGAATATAACAGTTTATCAATCGAACATGTTGATAGAATCGCAATATTCAAGTTCGCCCTGCACAATAAAGCCTATTGCCTCGGGATCGAATTTGCCAACACCATCCTTCTGCGCATTCTTTACTACATATTCAATCAATTCATCCTCATCTATTTCAATATCGGCATCATCGTCAGCATCATCGTTCAGATAACCGCGTGATTCGTAGAAATCGTAGATCAGGTCTACAATATAATTGATATCGTCATTGCTGAATTTGCCTTTCAATTCCTGGGGAAGATAGTTCTGAATAAATTTTACAGATTCGTCTTCATCGTAAATCAAATCGTCTTTGTCGCTCATAACTTTTTCAGTTTAATTGGTTACATACTTATGCAAAGATATTGCTTTAATTGAGATTTAAAAAGAATTATATGCTATTTGATCAAATCGTCCAAAGCATTATTTCCTTCCTTCAATATGTTATCGATGATGCCATGCTTTGTCTGGATTGTCAGATAAGTGGCTTTCAACTTTGTGATACCGATCATTTCATCTGTAGAAAGTTCGGAACTATACTTATCATATTTTGTTTCGGCAAATTCGATATATTTCTTTTCCACTTCTTCCCAATCCGCCTTAGAATACTTATCGGCACCAGCCTGTACTTTTTCTACGAACTTCGTGAAGTCCTTTACATACGATTCTTTAGATTCCCCGCAACCGCTTAATGTAAAGAGAGCCATCACAGCAACCATCATCATTAAAAACCTTTTCATATTCTTTTCCTTTTTAGATTAATGTTGCAAATGTAAACAAAAAAAGACCCGGATTTACAACAAACCCGAGTCTTAATCAATTTTCAATTTTTAATTTTCAATTCTTAAACACCAGCCCATCCCCTTCGCGATCGATCGTGATCGGACGGTTCTTGTCGATCTTCATGCCCAGAATTTCCTTCGACAGTTCGTTGAGGACATACTTCTGGATGGCACGTTTTACAGGACGGGCACCGAACTGGGAATCATAACCGGCATCCGAGATAAAGTCAAGAGCGGCATCGGTAAAGTTCAAAGCGATACCGTTGTTTGCCAGCATCTTTTTCACACTGTTCAACTGTAAAGTGACAATCTTACGGATCTCTTCCTCGTTCAACGGAGTGAACATGATGATCTCGTCGATACGGTTCAGGAATTCCGGACGGATGTTCTTCTTCAACAGTTCCAGCACCTGGATACGGGTTTCATCGATCACCTTTTCACGGTTGTCGGGCGTAATTTTCTCGAAACTTTCACGAATCAGCGATGAACCCATATTGCTGGTCATGATGATGATGGTGTTCTTGAAGTTTACGACACGGCCCTTGTTGTCCGTCAGACGCCCGTCATCCAATACCTGCAAGAGAATATTGAATACATCCGGATGCGCCTTTTCGATCTCGTCGAAGAGGACAACGGAGTATGGCTTACGACGGATAGCTTCCGTCAACTGACCACCTTCATCGTAACCGACATATCCCGGAGGTGCACCGATCAAACGGGTCGCACTGAATTTTTCCTGATATTCGCTCATATCGATACGCGTCATCATATTTTCATCGTCAAACAGATATTCTGCCAACGCTTTGGCCAGTTCTGTCTTACCGACACCTGTCGTACCGAGGAAGATAAAGGAACCAATCGGACGTTTCGGGTCCTGCAATCCGGCACGGCTACGACGTACGGCATCGGCTATCGCACTGATTGCCTCATCCTGACCGATCACACGGGTATGCAGTTCGTCTTCCAAACGAAGCAGTTTGTCCCTTTCGCTCTGCAACATCTTATTAACAGGGATACCTGTCCAACGGGATACTACATCGGCAATATCTTCGCTGTCGACTTCCTCCTTGATCATGGCAGCAGCACCCTGCATCGTATGCAATTTGGCCTGTACTTCCTTGATCTCTTCTTCTTTGGCTTTTACTTTGCCGTAACGGATTTCGGCCACTTTACCGTAGTCGCCTTCGCGTTCAGCTTTGTCGGCTTCGAATTTCAGGTTCTCGATGTCTATCTTGTTCTGCTGAATCTTGTTGATCAATTCTTTTTCGCTTTCCCATTGAGCTTTCTGTTTTCTCTCTTCTTCTTTGAGATTGGCGATTTCCTTGTTCAACTGCTCCAGCTTGCCTTTGTCGTTCTCACGTTTGATCGCTTCGCGTTCGATTTCCAACTGTTTGATACGACGGGTTACTTCGTCCAATGATTCCGGTACGGAATCTACTTGCAAACGCAGACGGGCGGCAGCCTCATCCATCAAGTCGATTGCCTTATCCGGCAAGAAACGGTCGGTGATATAACGGCTTGAAAGCTGTACGGCTGAAATGATCGCATCGTCTTTGATACGAACCTTATGGTGGTTTTCGTATTTCTCCTTCAAACCACGCAGGATAGAAATGGTATCCAGTTCATCCGGCTCTTCGACCATGACAACCTGAAAACGACGCTCCAGGGCTTTATCCTTTTCAAAATATTTTTGATACTCATCCAGGGTAGTCGCACCAATGGAACGCAATTCGCCACGTGCCAGTGCCGGCTTCAGGATATTGGCGGCATCCATAGCACCGTCGCCCTTTCCGGCCCCTACCAATGTATGTATTTCATCAATAAAGAGGATAATCTCACCTTCCGATTTAGTTACTTCATTAACAACCGACTTCAGACGTTCCTCAAATTCACCTTTATATTTAGCACCGGCAATCAAAGCTCCCATATCCAAAGAAAAAATCTGTTTCGATTTCAAATTCTCCGGAACGTCGCCACGTATAATACGATGTGCCAAACCTTCGGCGATAGCGGTCTTACCCACCCCTGGCTCACCGATCAGGATCGGGTTGTTCTTTGTACGACGGCTCAGAATCTGCAATACACGACGGATTTCATCGTCACGCCCAATCACCGGGTCGAGCTTGCCGCTACGGGCACGTTCGTTCAGGTTGATAGCGTATTTGCTCAATGAGTCGTATGTATCTTCTGCGGACTGACTGGTTACCTTATTACCTTTACGCAATTCTTCGATCGCTTTTTTCAGTTCATTCTCCGTCACACCAGCATCTTTCAAGATCTGTGAAGCAGTACTCTTCACGGTGAATAAAGCGAGGATAATATGTTCCAGAGAAACATACTGGTCGCCCATCTTACCGGAATAGTCGATTGCTTTCTGCAAAACGGCATTCGATTCGCTTGACAGATAAGGTTCACCGCCGGATACTTTCGGATAGGATTCTATCTGACGATCCAGCACCATGTTCAGATTCTGGATATTCACACCCAGTTTCTGGAAAAGGAAGTTCGTTACGCTCTCGCCCGTCATAATGACAGCCTTAAGCAAATGAACAGGCTCAATCACTTGCTGGTTGTTCTTCTGAACCAACTGAACGGCCTGCTGAACAGCTTCCTGTGATTTGATTGTAAAATTGTTTAAATTCATATGCTATATTATTTTCTTGTTATCTTTATTATTTTCAAATTTCACTGATATATCTACAAAAGAAATACCAGAATAAAAATAAGACATTTTGTCATATTTATACAAAATCAGAGAAAGATACCATGTCGTTCAGTCGGAAGTAACGACACATTACGTACTTTCGAAGAGAAAACAACAAGAAAGCAAAAAAGGTTTGCCGGATAGTGTTATATTCGTTCCAAGATAAAAAAACTGCATATTGTGACTTTTTCATCTGTCGGGTTACTAATCCAATACAAACCAAAAGAAAAAAGAATATGATAAAACGTGAAACAGACTTCCTTTCCGCCTTGGAATCGAATATAAGCATCCTCATCAAAATCGCCCGGGTGTATGCTTATACCACACAGGACCGAAAAGACCTGGTCAACGATATCATCCTCGAATTGTGGAAGTCGTACCCCAAATTCAAAGGCGACTCCAAAATATCGACCTGGATATATCGTGTCTCGCTGAACGTGGCACTGAATGTCAAACGAAAGCGGGACAACAGCAAAGTATTGTTTTTCGATGAGTTGAAAGTATTGGACGGCAGCGATATCCTCGATATCCCCAACGACAACTCCTCGGAAATAGGACTACTCTATCAGTGCATAGAACTTTTATCAGAACAGAACAAAGCAATTATTCTGCTTTACCTGGATGATAAATCGTACGAAGAGATCTCTCAAATCCTCGGTATATCCCGGACAAACGTAAGTACCCGTCTGAACCGGATAAAAGAGCAATTAAGAAAACAAATGAATCCGCAAAAATGAATTAGTATGGAACTCGACGCTATAAAAAACAGCTGGAAGCAGGAAAACCTGCAAATTGCAGCAAACGTGCAATTGAATAAAAGTGCTTTAATGGAGAAGATCAATAAGGAAACAAGCTGGATGAAGAAAAAGAATCTCCTGGTCCTCCTGTTCAGAATTCCTTTTCCAGTGATAATCCTCATTCTGCTTTTTACGAATATACAGATCCGGAATATATTCAATTTTTATGTTGGACTGGGTTTATTCCTGGGGTTTGCCTGCTTTACCTTATGGGGACTGATCGGTTATTACCTGAAGCTCCGGAAACTAGACCTGACGGAATCATATCTCGAGAATAAGAAAAAAGTCAGAGAACTCGAATTATTCAAGTTGGAAATGACAAAAAGGAATTATTGCAGCAGCCCGGTAGGCATAGCCGGTATCTTTCTGATGATCAACATGCCTTTATTCACAACAACCGAAGGGGCCATCATGCTACTCCTTATTATGACGATCATGGCAATCTCTATCTTTGTAAATCTGAGATATATTTTACCTGCACAGTTCAAACGGTTGAATAAAGAGATGGAAGAAATACGGAGGTTGGAAGAAGAGGGATAAGATCCTCTCTTCTTCCGATTTCTATTTTCTCTTTTTACTTACCAGCGTTAACCGTTTCAGGGCAACAGTGCTTCTCATCATGCCGAATGCAACAGTGGCCTGTTTACCCTGTAACTCCAGGATAACGCCGACTGTCGGTTGACCGTCCAATTTCACGCTATCTCCTTTTTCGATAACGGCATTTTCCAAAGATTGCTTCTTTACAGGATTCACCGCTTTATCTTTTGATGACTCAAGAGACCCGGCAGCTTCTATCGCCCTAGCTTCAATCACTTTATGTTCAATGGCTGTTATCTCTTTCCGCTTATCTTCCCAATACAATTTATCCCGTGCGATAGATTGCAGGAAGTTATCCATATTGATAAAATCCTCACCCATTTTAGCAGACGAATCAACAATAATATCTTCCGGAAGACCGATCCTGCGGGCTACTTCAACAGCAAACGAACTTCCCGGACTGCCGATGGAAAGTCGGTATAACGGCTGCATGCGTTCAGCATCGTAAAGCATGGCTCCGTTTACAACCCCGTCGGTCTCATAGGCAAAATGCTTCAGGTTCTGGAAATGAGTTGTTATTACCCCGAAGCTATGTTTCCGGTTAAAACGGTCGAGTATGGTTTCAGCGATAGCACCTCCGATTTGCGGTTCCGTCCCACTACCGAACTCATCTATCAGGATAAGCGTTTTATTATCACAGTTTTCTACAAAAAACTTCATATTGGTCAGATGCGAAGTATAGGTACTAAGACTGTTTTCTATGCTCTGCCCGTCTCCTATATCGACAAAGATATGATCGAATATACCTGTCCGGGAACTTTCATCCACAGGGACAAGAAGTCCGCACTGCAACATATATTGCAGCAAGGCAACCGTTTTCAGACAGAGGGACTTACCACCTGCGTTTGCTCCGGAAACGATCAGTAACCTGTCCTTCCTGTTCAACCTGATATCCAAAGGGAACGCTTCCTTATTCTGTTGACGCAACTGTATATTCAGCAACGGATGCACAGCCTGTATCCATTCCACCTGTTGTTCATTTTCAAAGACCGGCTTAATGCCATTGATACGCAGGGCAAATGAAGCCTTGGCACGGATAAAGTCCATTTCGCCCATAAAATTGTAAGAGCGCATCAGATCAGCAAGATGCGGACGTACCAGATTTGTAAATTCGATCAGTATCCTTGCAACCTCACGGCGTTCATCGTTCTCCAATTCACGAAGACGGCTACTGGCTGCTGCCACTGCTTCCGGTTCGATAAATACAGTTTTACCACTGCCTGAATCGGCATGTACCACACCTTTGATCTTTCGTTTATTGGCTGCATTGACCGGAATCAACATATGGCCTTCACGCAGACTGGGTTGTGCATCCCTGCCGATAAGTCCTGCCGCCTGCGCCTCCCGTATCGCTATCTGCATATTACGGGTAATGGCTTTTGCCGCTTCGACCTTGTCCCTGCGTATATCCGCAAGCCGGCGCGAAGCATTATCTTTCACCTGGCAGGATTTATCCAATATGGAATTGGCTTTATCAATCAACAAGGGGAAAACGGTTATCTGACCGGCCATAAATGTCAATGAGGGATACTTCATTCTTCCGGTATCCGTCCTGGCATTATGCAGAAAGGCTACTATATTGCTGATAGTCTGAAGAGAATTCATCAGCCCGGCTATTTCTTCTTCCGAAAGCCATGCTGTTATATCCTCTCCTATCCGTTGCAGGGTATCGCGGACATCCAAAAAGAAATCGACCGGGAAATCTTCTTTATTACGCAAGATTTGTAAAAACTCCCCTGTTTGCTCCAACCATCTGGCAATGGTGGCATAGTCTGTCGAAAAGTCCATCGCTGCGACCTTTTCTTCTCCCAGAGTACTTAAACATTTTTCTGTAACAAACTGACGAATTGTATCTATACCTATTCTTTGTTCAAAATTATTCGGGTAAATCATGTTCTCATTACTATATAGCATTGGCCGTCCATCAAATTTATAGACCAATATCTGTTTATAAAATAGTTTATTTAGAAAATGAGATTATCCATATTCCGACAGAATACCAACAAAACGATTGATCCGCCTCTCGCAAATATGCGAAGCTGACCGTTAGTATAATGACATCTCAAAGATCGGAGATGTGAACTCGAAATACGGATTTATACCGATGCACTAAACATAAAAAGGTTATTATATTGTTTTATTTACTCTGTTCGTGCCGCAAAGATAGTTTGTTTTTTTAGATTTACAAGAGGCTTTCTGTCTTTGAGTCATTTTTTTAATACCTTTGCGCTCAGATATATCCAGTTTGAACGCATTATCTATTATGCAATTATGATGAAAAAAAGTATATCCGTCTTATTATTATTCTGTACATTCATATGCTTGTCATGTAACAAGTACCTCTTGAATGAAAAAGACAAGGAAGAAGAAAAAGAGGATATTTTTATTGAAACATTCGACGGCTTTACAGACGTAGACCTATCCCAACGGAGCAATTGGATATTGGCAATGAATTATTCTTACATATATGATTACACTATAGACGGAAAAATGATTAAATCTTTTCCCAAAGACGAACCCTGTTATATTCCAGGCTTATTTATAGGAACAAACAACAATGGCGAAGACTGGCTTGCTCCGGGAGCTGGTCCGTTTATACTCTTTGCCTCACCTAGTTTTTACTCCAATTTCATATACGGAACTTCCGATACTACCTCTATAAAGATCTTTGATCAAACAACCGAAGAAAAGTTATTAGCAGCCGATTGTCTATATTGTCAATATTCAGGAAAAGCATCTATAAGCATTTCCGGTACTCTGGTTCATTACAATGCTTTATTGGATTTTGAATTGAAGAATGTTCCGGCCTCCGCTACTGTCATACTGGACAACCAGATATCAATCAAACCATTCAGGGACAAAAAGAACCCACAACATTATAAAGCGATTGTATTTGCATATTGGGGAGAGAAATATTCACAAGTACATATAACAATGAACAACAAGACTTACATTGTCAAATTAATTCCTCATATTAACTTGCCCGATGAAAATAGTTATGCAACCCCAAGTATATCCCGCCACATAAAAAGTGATACATATTACAAATTCACCTTGTCTTTTGATAAAGAGAAGGATACATTTACTATTGGGGATATACAAAATGAGGTATGGAGTAAAGTTTCTATTTTATAGGTTATACCCCATATTATAAGACTCAACAAGCGATATCCTTCATTTGTAGCATATTATTATAAAGTTAACGGATATAAATCATAAAATATATTCGGAAATTGGATCTCATACTTCTAAAATTTAAATGTCATCATTTTACTTATTCGTTGAAATCCTTCGTTCATTCGTTCCAGTTCTTCTTTACTGGCCTTTTTGCGCTGTTCTATTTTATAAATAAAATTGACAGCATCTTCGCCCTTTAGGACAGGTGTTGGTTTAATTTGTCGTGCCATAATATTTAATATTTTAATCGTATAAAGTTAACAAGAAATTTCTTTTGCAACAATCAATCGACCTATTATTTCATTAAACTTTTCCGGTATTCGTTTTTTGATTTCCCGCTTTATATCTACCGGCATCCCATAATAAGCCTCTGCAATCCCTCCTGTTATGCAAGCCAGCGTATCGCTATCGCCACCCAGCGAAACTGCCAGGCGAATGGCATGCTCGAAATCCGAACTATCCAGAAAGGCAATGATCGCTTCGGGAACGGTTCCCTGGCAACTAACATCAAAAGAATAATCCGGACGAATGTCATCGCAGGAACGGTCCAGGTCGTAAGAAAAGGCGGTTTCTATATATTGCTTGATCTCCTGTTTGCTCTTTCCGCTTCGTGCCAGGTAAATAGCGGCAGCAGTGGCTTGTGCTCCTTTTATCCCTTCGGGGTGATTATGAGAGACAATAGCCGTTTCCTTAGCCACTTCCAATGTCTTTTCCAATGAATCGAATTTCCATCCGACAGCACTTACCCGCATCGCCGAACCATTTCCCCAACTATTATAAGGTAACGGATTCTCTTCCATAAGCCAGTAACTAAAACGACCACCATAACCGCCCATCGGACAAGGATATTCAGCTGAATACCGCTGCATAACCTTCACCAGGTCTCCCCCATTCAGCAACCAGTCCGCAACGGCCACTGTCATGATTGTATCGTCGGTATAATCGCTTTCGTCCGTAAACAGCGGGAAGTCCGTTGTCTTTATATTATCAAACTCATAAACGGAGCCAATGATGTCTCCAGCTATTGCACCTGTCATAATTCTATACTTTTACAAAGTTTCAATTTATTATTCACTAACAATCCTATCCGAACAAAACTTTTTCCGTTTACAGGTCTTACAGGGAATCCCCATCCACAAACAGTCAAATTGGTCGACAGCCTCTTTCACCAGTTCTTCCACTGAAGTAAATATTCCCGCTTCAAAGTTGCGGTTATCTTTTCCTTTCATGCCCAAAGCGGCTCCCGTTAAGTTTGCCGACCCAATATAGGCCTGCTTCAAATCAAATATCAACAGCTTGAAATGGACACGCGGACACAATACACGTTCCATCCGGCTCCAAAGCAAAGGATATTTATCGAAGTCGTCCCGAAAGTTCTGTCCCGGTTCTTTGGCATGGATCAGACGGACCTCCACACCTTCCTTCACCTTCTGTTCCAAAAGCTTCAGCAAGGGGACAGCATCTTTTCCTTCCTTAATATACAGATCTTTAATATCGGCAGTCCCGATCCAGATCGTCCGCCTGGCTTGCCGGATAGCTTCGATAAAGAAGGTATAATGTTGTTCGTTTTTGATGTACTGTAGCATAAATAGTAACTTCTCTGATGAAACTTTGAAGCCATATCATATGGCACGCGCTTGACCCCACACAGCAGTCAAGCGCACAACAAGTATACAAAATATAATCTACATACCCTAAAGTTTATCTACTTAACCAGAAACTTTTTTGTCTGATCTTTGCAGTTCAGCAAATAAAGACTTCTAAGTGATTGCCATCATTCAACAATACCAGTAGTTATAACACCGCTAGCAATCTCCACATCAGGTACTGTTAATTTCCTTCCATGAATCGTTATATCAAAATTCAAATACAACTTCGAATTATTAAGCATCTCCGATTTATAGTCAAATGAAGATTTAAGAGTCTCCCTACCACCATCTTCATACGAAACCATCTGCCAATCGTTTCCCTCGATATTCTCTCCCCGATAGGTATAAGAGTTTCCCAATGATTTTTCTCCTTGATAACGAAGATAAGGAGTCACAACAACTACTGCATCCTTATTAAACCATCTTTTTTCAAAAGTAATATTAATCGTTACAGGGACTTTTCCACCAATGGCTTCCAATTCTTCCGGATTAGCTGTAATATTCTCTGCTTTCAATGGCTGACAAATCAAAGTTGTTTTTACAAAAAATCTAAATTGTGAAATAAGCCTGTTATCACGCATAACAGAGGCTATTATACATCCATCTTCATTGGAAGCAGCAAAAGGTTTCAACAGAATAGATTGTTCATTCGGAATATGTTCGACAATCCAGCCATTAGTCGCTTCAAAATAAACAGAGGCTTGCGGATCAGGATTCTCTACATAATAAGGTATCCTCCTATCCTCGTTTAAATACACCACATCAGATATAAGGTTTTCCGCATTTACATCAAACACGATCCTCATCCTCTTTTCTTCCCACTTTTGCAACTTTAATACAGTTCCGGTGGTTAATTTTATTTCGACATAATCCCCTTGATCCGTCACACTTCTAAACGGAGAATATCCGTCGAGCCCATCTTTTCCCCTGGCAGGAACAGGCTTACCATTTACTTTTATTTCCTGGATACCCTCTCCATAATCGACTGTCCAATTACCATTCTTATTGACACCTATAACCGGTGTTGTGCCGTTCACTCCGGTTGCCTGTACTTTATTTCCTTCAGAATCTAATATCCAGGATGGCGAATTATCTCCTATCTTCTGTGTCCAATAAAAAATATTTTCAAACTCTTCCACCCCGATTACAGGGCAATCACCATCTGTTCCATGTTTGATAACGATTGTATTACCTTTCAGAAAGTTTATGGCATATCCGCTCTTATCGGCTAGTTCATTTACACTTGTAATGTAGTCGTTTGCTTCCAGTACAGATACGATTTGCTTCAAACCTGCAATATCCGAGTTGATTTGTTCACACATCATTTCCAGTTTGGAGACTCTATCCAACAAATCATCTACATCATCTCTCAAGTCTTTCCGACAACTAACAAACACCACAATAAACCCGATTAACAAAGCAAAAGGAATAATCCACTTGTGTAACATGTGTTTCATAATACTAGTAATTGCAACACTGAGGCTCGGAGTGTTTTTTAAGAAAAGAAGTGTGAGCCTGTTAGTTTATCCGATCAAAGAGGCTCTGGACTGCCCACCACAAAAGATAAAAATAACAGCTCACACCTTTATCATATATGAAATACATATACAACAAGGATGAACGTCTCTATTTATTCCTTTGTAGTAAGAAATTGTCCAGATTTCTTTGATATGGAATAAGCTAAACGCTTCTATAAATATTTATGTCAGCTCAGGAAATAATTCCTTTGCCGCAACAAATATATGAAATGTTTAGTATAGAAACGCCCTGTGAGCTGTTTATTTTTCTTTCTGAGTAGTAATGAAACTTTAACGTGATCGATTCAGAAAAGCTTACTCTTTGCTTTCTTCCTCTTTCCGCATCCCTTTTTGCCAGTTTTCCGCTAACACATAATACTTCTGTTTTCCCCTTCCCAATCGGGTCAGCTTACCTTGTTCGTAGAGCTTTTTCAAGTCTTTCAGGGCTTGATAGCGGCTACATTGATTAAAACCCATACAGTCGGAAGAAGAAATGAGGTGGTTGGTTTTCAGTTTGGTGAGGATGCGTTGCAGGCGCTCCTCTTCGGCCTGTTCCTTACGTTTGGGGAGGATGGCACGTTCAAGGGGCATTACTTTCAATTGCTGTTTAAGTTGGGGAGAAGAACGGTAGACAACATTATTGAAACTGATCGACTCGGCACGGATTTGCTTCGGACTGGTGATACCTTTTGGTGTTTTTAAGGTAACGGAGAAGTTACCTATACCATCCAGATCAACGGTTTCGCCATATTTCAAATGAAAGGCCAGCCTGTCCGACAAAGCACGGATCACTCCCTTTACATCACCGGGACTGAACGAACAGATATCAGCTATCTCATCAGCCAACTCATCGGTCGTGACCTTTCCGTCGGAGACAACTTTCGCATACAATGAACCTGTTTCACCCGTCTCCCGGTTCGGCGGATTTTTATAGAAGGTATATCTAGCACACATAAGCAATAGATTTAAGTTTAAAGTCCTTGTTATTTAATGCGAAAGATAGCAATAATTTTTCTGTTCAGCAAGCATAAAATCAATTTTCAGCATGCTAAAAATTAAATTCAGGCAAGCTAAAAATTAATTTTGCGCATGCTCAAAAGCAAAAAAATAAGGGAGGAAAATATTAGTTTATAGTATGTTTTAAATTAAAAGACAGGGAGGAACGAACTAATGCCACTTAATCGGTTGGTGGCGTTACGGTAAAAGGTGTATTACAGGCATTTATAGCTGCCTGTTGGCATATTCTAAAATTCTTTTCCGTAACAGGGACATTTCCATACGCATCAAGGAAAGGAGTATCAGAAAGTTCGACCTTGTAAACAGAGGCTATTAATGCTTGAAACAGCGTGCAAGAGGCAGTGTACCGGCCTATACCGCAATCAAGATGACGATAATCTCTCGTTATATCCAACGGAGAATTATTCAGGCTCGTATTTCTTAAGTTCTGGATTGCGGTACCGACCGGCACCAGTATATCCACCTCAGATTGGCTCATCATTACTTTCGTCGCATTGGTGATGGCTTTGTACATCTTCTGTTGATTATATCCGTACTTGCCAAAATATTCTTCCTGACATCCGGTTCCATATGCCCAGGGCATTTGCCAGGCAATAACAGGTTTGGATTTACGGCATTCATTTTTTGCAATATCGATCAAACTGGAAAAAACAGGCTGATAAGTCTGATACCTTCCCGCATCATAAGAAACTTGTTGAAAGGTTATGATATTCCAATCAGCATATTGTAATGCTTGCTTCAATGTAAAATTATCCGATATAGTCGTCCACTCCATTTGATCATTTGTAACTTGATATATACCGATGGGAGAATTCTCCATATAACCTTCATAAAACTTTCTTAGAGAAGCTCCTCCCGCAATGAGGTGACCGATACAAATATGACTCAAACCGACTGATTTAATAATCCTGGGCAGCCCACTTGTCGCATCTTCCGTAAAACTATTTCCAATACATAATATTTTCAACGAGGCAGGACGGGCAGGAAGATGTTGCTTCTTATCAGACAAATGATTATTACTATTCTGCCTCATAAACCGGAGGATCGTTCTGTCAGAATAATAAAAATAGAAGAAATGCCTTGACTCTATTATATTTTTAAGGACAGGGATGTCAGGCATATCCAAAGGCATACCGGCCTGTATAGTCGTACTTTTTTCGTTTATCGACCAATTTCCTCTGCCATCGACATCTATAGACTGAAGGTTTGATTCGGAATTTGGTATGTTCGATAGGGCCTTTATATCGGTATTGACTCCATTGATCAACCAATTATTATTGTTTCCGATAGTTGTATAAAAGACTTTCTTTCCGCCGGGAAAAGAGATGACACTATTATCGCTGAACACAATCTCGAAGGAACCGGACGTTTGCTTAATTTCCCGAATGGACAAATCATTTTGCAAAGCCTGAAATAACAGCTCCTGGGAGACTCCAACCCAATCATCGCCTTCCTCTTTTTCCGCACATGAAATATTCAAAAGGAAAAACAAGCAAGCGAACAAAACATGTATCCTCATACCCACATTCATTTTATGCAGGCAAATATATAATATAACTTGATTTAACGGATTTCTGAATAAATAAAATAAATTAAACGCATAAAGATTTAACAACAGCACCAAGTTGTATTTGTTATTGTTACTTTTACCTGTTGAAACAGATAAATAAATTAAGTATGCTGATTATATTGACCTCGGCCAAAACAATGACCGGTACATCCAAAATAAAAGCTCCTGCCGGGACGATGCCCCGTTTCGCACAGGAAGCGAATGAGATAGCCCTGAATATGGCACAGTTCTCTACCGACGACCTGAAAAAGATTCTGAAACTGAATCCCAAACTGGCATTGGAGAATTACAACCGGTTTCAGGAATTCCATACCGCAGAGGTACACTCCTTACAGGCATTACTGGCTTATACCGGAGTGGTTTTCAAGAATATCAACCCCAAAGATTTCACGGAAGATGATTTCCTGTATGCAAACGACCATCTGAGGATTGCCTCCATCTGCTACGGGCTGCTGCGTCCGCTCGACCTGATCAAGCCTTACCGGATGGAATATGAGGTGAAGCTGCCGGAGTTGGGAGAAGGAAATATGTATAACTATTGGCGTCCGCGTCAGACAGAACTGCTGATCAACGAAGTAAAAAAGAGCGATAACATCCTGATAAACCTTGCCAGCCAGGAAATACAGGGGGCATACGACTGGAAGAAAGTCGGGAGCACCGTCCGCATCATCACACCGGAGTTCAAGGTATGGAAAGACGGAAAAGCGCAGACTATCGTGATCTACATGAAGATGGCCCGCGGACAGATGACACGGTATATACTGAAAAACAGGATCACTGATCCGGAAGCTCTCAAAAACTTCTCTTGGGAAGGATTTACCTACGACGAGAGTCTGTCGAACGGGGATAACTGGGTTTTCCTGCAAAGCTAAAGGGGATTACCGTTCCGGCATCCCCTCCCTCTATATGCAGAATAATGAAAGGTATCAAGCTATATTATACTGATTGTAAACATATTCGAAAACAGTCTGGCGATAGGCATGAATGCTCTTTTCCGGATAACTCTCAGGTAAACTCCGCCACAAAATATCACGGATCAGTATATCAATCATAGCGGAAGTTTCAGGTTTATCAAAAGGATGGTCAAGCTCTACTATTGTTTCCCTTATTTTAGCAAGTAATTCCACCGAGACTTCCTTTAGTTTCTTTATATCTGATTTTGAGAGGTCTTTAACAAAAAGCAAGTCATATACGGCCAATTGCTCATCATTTTCAAAACCCTCCTTTATATAACGTTTTTCTTCTTCTCCCAATTCCTGAGTAAGTTTCATCAATTCGTCAAAAGTACGCTCTATGGTAACCCTATTTTGTTCTTCATTATATTCCCGTATAATCTGGCGGTATCTCTCATAAAAGTTGATACGCCCGGGATTGGTTATCAGCATTGCCGCAATACTCTGACTAACTAATTCCTCCAAATCTTTCAACATCAGATGTTTATGTTTTGCTTTAGCAAATTCCCTACCAAGCAACTCAAAATTAATCTTACTGATATCAAAACGTTTACCGTAATGTTTCATATCCTCAGCAACACGCTGAGGAACTTCAAGATAATCGTTTACTATTTTATTTATCTTCACTGACAGTTCTGTAATATCAGCACTGGAGCGTTTTTTTTGCAATTCGTGATATATGGCAATAATGGCCTCTTTATAAGCTTTCATCTCTTCAGAGATATCCTCACGGTCCAGATACTTCCAATGATTGGAAATTGTCGTGACGTATGTACAAAATGTTTTTCGTGTCTCTGCACATTCACATACCGCATCAGCAGCATCAAGCAGCAGCGGCAGCTTGTCAAATCCCTGAGCCTCTATCAACTTCTCAAGTTCAAAGCCTCGTTCCTTGAGGAAAGCACAAGCAGTGCCCATGATTTTTTGAATGTATTTTATCAATTCCTGCTTATCTACAGTCGGATCTGTACCACCAGTTCCTCTTCCTTCGGTTGTATAATCAGCAAGAGCCTTGCGCAGGGCCTTCACAATACCTACATAGTCGATAACCAACCCATTCTCCTTTCCTTCAGCCACACGATTTGCCCTGGCAATCGTCTGCATCAACGTATGGGCTTTCATTGGTTTGTCCAGATAAAGACAAGAAAGTGATTTCACATCAAAACCGGTAAGCCACATGGCACAGACGAATACTACTCTGAGTCTGGGATTCGTTTTTTTGTATTCCACATCGAGTTCACGCTTCTCCATCTTCTCCCGATGCGGAAAGATATTAAGCTCCCATTTCTTGAAAGTTTGTATTTCATTCTGTTCTTGAGATATAACTACGGCCATCTCGGTCTCTTTCATCCATGTCAGTTTACGCTGCATTTCTTGCACCTCTTGCTGAAAAGATGTTTTTTTCATGCGATGTTCGAGCAAAGCTATTTCTTCAGTCCAATACTCCTGCACATAATTAAACATTCTCACACAGGTGATCTTATTCAGACACACCATCATGGCTTTGCCCGAAGTCCACAAATCAGTATAATGCCGGACAAAATCTTTGGCTACAATACGCAATCGCTTCTCTGTGGTAAGCAAATGCACTTCTTTGGCGAACTCTCTTTCTACTTTTGCCTGTTGCGACGGGTCTAATTCTGCTTCTTCTATGGCCGCAGCTATCTCTTCGTTGATCTCCGGATTTTCTAAATCTTTCAGACGTTCTCCCCGGTTTTCATAATAAAGAGGTACGGTTGCGTGGTCATCTACAGCACGTTTAAAATCATATACACTGATATAATCTCCGAATGTACGTTTGGTAATATTATCGTTGGCAAGCAATGGCGTACCGGTAAAGCCAATCCGATGAGCCATAGGCAGCATATATGTCATATTGTCAGCAAACACACCGTTCTGCGTCCGGTGCGCTTCGTCACTCATGATGATGATGTCATGATCCGGATAGATAGGTTCGGCATCGGGTTTATTGAATTTTTGAATAAGCGTGAAGATGAAAGATGGATTACCTTTTAACTTATTCATCAAGTCCTCTCCACTCGAAGCGATAAATCCGGACGCTTTCACATCCCCCAACATCCCACAACTTTCAAAAGTGCCGCTTATCTGCTTATTGAGTTCCTCCCGGTCGGTCAGAACCACAATAGTAGGCGACCCTTCAAACTTCCGTCTGATTTTTTGTGCCAGAAACAGCATACTATAGCTCTTTCCCGAACCTTGCGTATGCCAAAACACACCCAGTTTCCCATTTAAGAACTGTCGGTTACTATACATTTCTACCGCCTGATTCACACCCAAATATTGATGGTTTCGAGCCATAATCTTTGCCGTACGTCCGTCTGCATGATCATAAAGGATAAAGTTCTCCAACAGGTCTATGAAGTTTTCTTTTTTACATACGCCCCGCAACATGGTCGGAAAATCTACTTTACCGGCTTCTGCTTCGACAAGACGTTTCCATTCATTGAAGAACTCCCACGGAGAACCGATCGTTCCGATTTTGGATGATGTACCATTACTCAACATCACAAAGGCGTTGCAATAGAACAAGTGAGAAATGGTATCCAGATAGTCGGTATAATTGCCTTTGTAAGCATTTTCCACATCCACATCATTACGCTTCAGTTCTACAAAAAGTAAAGGCAAGCCATTAACAAATCCCACAATGTCTGCCCTGCGCCGATAAAGCGTACCATATATTTTCAGTTCCCTTACAGCTATAAAAGAGTTGTTTTTCGGTTCTATGAAATCTATAACCCGGGCTCTTACAGTTTCCGTTTCTCCATTAATCTTCGTTTGGGTTACAGGAATACCGTCACGAATATAACCATACTTTTCTTCATTGATTTGCATCAGTGTTTGTGTAGACAGATGGCTTTCCATCTTTTCCACAGCTTCATCCTCCTGTGAGTCTGTCATCCACGGATTCAGTTTTCTCAAGGCCTCTTTCAGGTAACGTGTCAATAACACTTCCTTATAACTTCTTCTACCCAAAGTTCCGGTCGCTCCCAATGTTTCTTCATCGTAAGCATACACCGACTGCCAACCGAGTTCCTTTTCCAACAATTCGGCTGCACTTTTTTGTATGAGTTGATCTTCTGAATACTCGTGTGACATGGTTGTTCTATTTAGTATGGTTACTTATTTCGTTATATATCGTCAAACCTTTTTCTGTCAATAAATATTTTTGCCGCGGATGGTTCGGCTTATCAGGATAGAGCAATCGCAGTACTTCTTCTTGAATAGCCGAGGCCAAATAGTTCTTCCTGAAATTGATCCGGTCTTTAAATCCCAGGAATTCCATCATCTCTTTTACCGACACAGACTGGTATCCTACTACTTTTATCAGATCAAGAACTTGTTGGATACTTACAGGGTACTTGTAGGGTACTTGTAGGGTACTTGTAGGGTCTGGTTTATCTTTAGCTTCTACGATTGCTATCTTTTCACCTTGACGAGACTTTAAAGTGTTAAGTATTTCCCCTAACATAAAATCAATGAAAGGGCCGGACTCCCCTATGTTTGTACTTGCTGTAATTGCATCATAGTAGGCTTGCTGATTTACATGCACCATGTTTTCAACAGGTAAATATTCAAACAGGGGGTGTAATCTGCCAAGAATAAGCGACTGCCAAAGTCTCCCCATGCGTCCGTTACCATCCATAAAAGGGTGGATAAATTCAAATTCATAATGAAATACACAAGAGCGAATAAGCAGATGGTCTTTTGAACTTTTTAACCAATTAAAAAGTTCTTTCATCAACGATGGCACCCGATCGGCCGGTGGTGCAAGATGTACCAAGCCTATTTCACCGAACACTCCCACTCCACCGCGTCTATAATGTCCGGCATCATCAATAAGAACTGCCATCATTGTTGAATGTGCACGTAGCAAGTCTTTTTCATTATAGGGGTTAAGTTGCGGATAAAGTTCGTATGTCTTTATTGCATTTTTAACCTCTTGTATTTCACGTAAAGGCGCCACAACCATTTTGCCATCAATAATATCACAAACCTCACTTTCAGTAAGACCATTACCTTCAATAGCCAAACTACTATGAATCGTTTTTATGCGATTGACTTTTCGCAATTGCAAGGCGTCTTTTTGCTCCAAACGTATGGCATAGCGTTCTATCTGGGCGGATATTTCAGCAATTTTATTAATCGCATCCGCTGATATTTTAAATGGAGGAATGTACATAATCGTTTACTTTTGAGGTTATACTTCTATTTCGCCACTCATCAACCTGGGAAGAAGGCGGTCGCGAGCTTCGGTAAGCAGTTCTATAATATTTCTACAATTCTGTATCTTGTTGAGATATATTGATGCAAAATTATCAAAATCTTTAGCTACATATCTATCAGGTATTAATATATTCTCTGCCTTTAAATATTTAAAGTGCCTAGCATAACTATAATTTGACAAATCAATATTAAGTAATGAAAGATAAAATAAACTTTGTGGCATTCTAATTAAGTTATTAGATAAAATAAGTTGTGTTCCATCAGCGCCTTTAGCAAATGGAAATTGAATATACTTCAAAATCCTAGTATGGTCACCAAAAACTATTATTGGATGATTATATTTTACCAAAGACTCTACATCATTAGTATAACCAGCAATAAAAATTCTACTTTGATCTACGACCGGAATTTCTCCTTTTTCTAAAATATCAGAAGACTGGATTTGCTTAGTCCGCGATATTTTTTCTACAAATTCACCAACTTTTTTTTTCTCCCATCCTTCCGGCACACCATCCACCACCTTCACACTCTCATAACCGGGAAAACGAAAGTCCACGAACCACTCTTTATAAATACGTTGTGCAGCTTCTTCCAATAACTTTATCTGTTTTTGGTAGTTTTCTATTAGGTTATCGTAATGACATAAAATGTTAGCTACACGCTTTTGAATATCTAATATGGGAACTTCAATCTCCATTCTCAATAAATCATCATTGGCTAAACTAGCTCTCGTTGTCATTGACGAAAAAGCCATAAATTTACCTCTAAATTTCGGAGAACGTAAATAATAACCTATATATTCTGGTAACAATCTATTATCAATAGGGCGTAACCTTTTGGTAAATCCATTATAAGTAGCATCTGGGTAATCTCGTAAAGCAACAGAACTCATACCTAGTTCATTCATTGTTTCACTCGTTCTTGTGATAAATACATCACCACGTTTTATAGAACAAGACTCCCTCTCTTTTTCTGTAGATTCTACTAAAGAATCTAACTCTTGTGGTAAAAACCATTTATTAAACACTGTAGAAAAAGATAAAAACGGATAACCTTTTCCAAAGAACTTTTTCCCTTTGGAAAGTCCATTATGAACAGTATAGAGTTCTCCTAATTTTACTTTCTTCCACTCATTCATGCTCCTGTTCCTTTCTTATTTGTCTCGCCACTGATGAGTGTTTGATATCGCTTTAATTCTAATCCTTTAAAATTATTATTTATCTCTTTCATCAACTCATTTGCTTCCTCATTCAACCGAAACAACTCTTCATGTATCTCTTTCATACGAGAAGTAAAATCGATCCCATCATCTTCAGCTTCTGCTACTCCCACATACGCACCGGGAGTAAGCGAGAAGTTCTTTTCTTCAATCTCGCTCACAGAAGCAATTTTGCAAAGTCCAAGTACATCTTGATATACCCCATCGCCAAACTTGGAGTAGAGCCAATCTGCTTCACCTACCATAATAGTGAGCTCATTTAACCATGTTTGCATCGCATCACTATTCGTCTGCAATCCTTTCGTTTGTTTCTTCTTTTCTTTAGGCTTTAGGCTATCGTTAGCATTTATAACCTCAATCGCTTTCTTTGTTCTTGCTTTCAATTGCTCAGCATTCTCTTTGAGTTTTGTAACCATCTCGGAGAAAGAAAAGGTATTATCAAGAGACGTTTGGATGATTTCTTCATCGGTACTATTACGATACTCCTCTATTTGACTGCGATATTCATTCAAAAGTGCCATATATTTATCTACTTCGCCACGATACAGCCAAACAATAGCATTCAGATTCTTGAGTTGCCATTCCGTCCATTCATTCAATGTACGGTCAACCACCGTAAAATAGTTACGGGCATCTATAAAAAGCACTTTGTCTTTCAGTTCCTCCTTCTTTCCTTTATCAAAGAACCAAAGCGAACACGGCAGACTAAGGGTGTAAAAGAAGTTATTCCCTACGCTCACCATCACATCTATGTGACCTGTACGAACCAACTTTTCACGAATATCCTTGTCTTTATTGCCACTATCCGTTGCCGAAGAAGCCATAACAAAACCTGCACGCCCCCGCCTATTTAGATAAGCATAGAAATAACTAATCCAAAGATAATTGGCATTCCCTATTTCTTTGGTCTTGGCATTTACGCCCGGCAGTCCAAAAGGTAATCGTCCGGCAGCCAAAACTGATTCCGACTTAACCTTATCCACATTGAACGGTGGATTTGCCATCACATAATCACACTTACCGACAAGATTATGTGCATCGTGATAAAACGAGTTAGCCTCATCACCCGAAACAATCTTTCCCGCAAGTCCATGTACCGCCATGTTCATCAAACAAAGCTGGGCATTGTACTCCACCTTTTCCTGTCCGTAAAATGTCATTTGCTGGTTGGCAACCATCCCTAAATGATTTACAAAATCTCCCGTCTGCACAAACATGCCACCGCTACCACAAGCAGGGTCGAGCATGATGCCCAGCTTCGGTTCCAGTACATTCACCAACATATTTACAAGCGATTTGGGCGTAAAGAACACACCATCATCCGAAGCTACCGCCTTAGCGAATTTAGACAGAAAATATTCATAAATCCGTCCGATCACGTCGCCACCAACTTCATCAATCGTCTTATTATTAAAGATACGGAACAGTTCACGTAACAAACCATCAGAAAATATCGTATAGTTTTTGGGTAATATGCCTAAAAGCTGTTCACTTTGTTCTTCAATAAGCGACATTGCATTGTTTATTGCTTCCCCGAAACTATTGATAGGTTTACCTTCTTTCGTTTTCAAGTGGGCATCCGTTATATTATCCGGCAAATTAATCAAGTAATCAAACTGTGCCTCCGCGGGTAGGAAAAGTGCACTCTTCGCTTTAAAATCAGAAGCCTCCACCGGTATGAGCCTACCACCACGACTCGGACGATTAGCCAGAATCTCCTTCTCTACCATTTTAAAACGGCTATAAGCATAGCGCAAAAACAGCAATGCCAACACCGGCATACAGTATTGATTGGAAGTCAATTTGGAATTAGCTCTTAACTCATCTGCCGATTCCCATAAATCAGCCTCCAGTTTCTTTATATTGATATTTGTACTCATTCGTAATTATTATTCGTCATACATTACCTTAGTATGCAAAGGTAATGAATCTGTACTAAATACTTCAAAAGTACAAAAGAAATCGACCTTTCGTTCAATAATCCGGAGATAAAAGCGTTATATGTATGTTCCTTTTTAAATGAATGATGAAATGAAAAAGACCTGTTTGCTATTACTTTTGCTCGTTGGAATAATCTATATAAACGAAGGTTACAAGATTATAAGCGAAGATATGCCGGTGAAAAGCACCACCGAAGGCTCCCTCTCAGACGTTGCCGACGAAGTGATCGCCATTCCGCTGGAAACAACATCCGACTGCCGGCTGAAACATGCCACACAGATCAAGCGCGACAGGAATGAATTGTTCCTGGTAAGCAACGGCCAGCTTTTTCATTTCGACTGCTCCGGCAAATTCCTTAGCCGGATCACCAGTAATAAGCATTTCCTGGTTACCGATTACGTCATCGATCCGCTCGAAAAGCAACTGATCGTCATGGACAACCGGGAAAACGTTTATTATTATGATTACGACGGGACATTGCTGGAAAGGAAAAGCCTTGCCGGAATCAATCCGTTGAATACCCCTACTCGCCTGATGTACCATAACCGCCATATATGGATGACGGCACAATCGTTGTCGCCCTCCGAAGAGGGGACCGGCAAACAATGTGTCAACCAGTGGCTTTATAAGTTCGATACGACATTCAACCTGCAGGATGCCCGCAAACTGACGGCTGCCGACCTGGGACGGTTCTATCTGGGTGCCTGCTTCTCTACCGAACTGTCCGTTACCAACGGGAATGTCTACGCCTATTCGCCTTCCACCCAGCCGAACGAGTTACTGGCGGATACGCTTTACCTGATCAGACGGAACAAACTGAATATACATGAGGAATATTCCTCCATCCTACCCCTCTGCATAGCCGGACGTTATCTGGTTTCCACTTACTCGGACGCAACTGATACGGATAAGAATTATACGTTCTGTTACGATCGCCGGGAAGACTATGCCTATAATGTAACAGGAGGCTTCGAAGATAATTTCTACCATACGGGAAGGGTTCCCGACCTGAAATCACTGGATATTTATAACAATTCTTTCTGTTATTGCCGTTCAGGAGAAGAAGTAAAGAAAGCATTCCCGGATCGTACGGAAGAAGATAATCCGGTGCTGTTCATTGTTAGGATGAAGGCATAATGAAGGATAAGGTAATTATAGCAAAATAGATATTTCAAATATTGTCAGGTTTGAGCTATCCGATTATTGATCGGTTGTACCTGGCTCCCCTCTTGAGAGGGGGAAGGGGGTGTGTTATTGTTTAGCCCTATAACTAGCTTTAACACACCCCTTATCCCCTCTCAAGAGGGGAATTAGTTACTCCCGTCACTATAAACAGATAGTTCAATTTTTCCTAAATTGGCACATTGGCATATTACCACATTGGCTCATTATTTCCTAAGAATGAAATTATTCTACTACAATTACCCCCCCTCTTTATCAGAACAATCTGCCGCAAAAGCGCAGTTTCATAACCGGATAAACAGTCAGTTTATCTATGATTTTTGTGAAACTGTCGTCTCCGTCGGTTGAAGTACTACCCAGGATTCCGGCATCCGTATACACTTTGGGAGTTCCGTGGAACTGAACACCTAATTCAAACTGTACGCCGATACGCTTTTTAGGAACTGCACGTCCGAAACCTACTCCCAGATAAGGACGGAATCCGGCTGCTTTAAGACCGCCGGCGATATTACCATCCTTGTCTACCGGGATTGTCTGATCACCGATAACAATACCGGCCTTTCCACCTTCGTTCACATATTCCTTCAACTCATCGCTGTGGCCAGTGATCTTCACTAACTTGGAACCGCCGAAATAAGCACCGGCCGTCACAAAGAAAGAAGAACTCAGGAACGGATAGTAGTTCACCAATAATTCTCCGGAAGCACGGCTCATACTACCTTTAAGGTCAAGCGTACTCGGATAGCTTCCCAGATCGGGATCATTCAGTTCCACATCCACATCTGTGCTGATTTTAATACCCGGCATAAACGAAACACCTCCACGGATGGCAAAATGGGGAGTGACCGGAGTAGCTACATCAACGCCAATACCTGTTGTTCCGGCACTTACACCAACTGAGAGAGAATTAAAAATCCCCAGCTCTTTCTGAGCGGAGACATAAGAAGAAATTACACTCATAGCTATGAGTGCACACATGAAAATTACCCTTTTCATAATCCAATAGAGTTATTATTAATACTAGCGGCTGCAAAAGTAATGAAATAAATATAACTTACATAAAAAAAAGAAGTGGTACCGAAATTAATCCGATACCACTTCTTTTTTCTTATAAGGTCAAAGCGAATGTTATTCTTCTCCGCTTTCGTCTTCCTTCATATTATGGAATACATTCTGTACATCGTCATCTTCTTCCAGCTTTTCAATCAGCTTATCCAATGTTTCACGCTGTTCGGCTGTCACTTCTTTCAGATCGTTCGGGATACGAACAAACTCGCTGCTTGTGATTTCGTAACCGTTCTCTTCCAAATATTTCTGGATAGCGGAGTTCTGAGCAAATTCGCCGTAAATAACGACTTCTTCTTCGTCTTCGTCTACTTCATCCACTCCATAATCGATCAGTTCCAGTTCCAGGTCTTCCAACGAAATACCATCTTTCTTGTTGATATGGAATACACATTTATGATCGAACAGGAATTCAAGGCTGCCGCTTGTACCCAGTGAGCCGCCATGTTTATTGAAATAACTGCGCACATTGGCAACCGTACGAGTTGTATTATCGGTCGCTGTTTCCACGAAGATAGCAATACCGAACGGGCCGTAACCTTCATAAGTCATCTCCTTATAACCGGAGAAATCTTTTTCTACAGCACGCTTAATGGCACGTTCCACATTTTCTTTCGGCATATTCTCCTTCTTTGCATTCTGCATCAAAGCACGCAAATGGGGGTTATTCTCCGGATCAGGACCGCCTGCTTTCGCAGCAATAGTGATTTCCTTACCCAGTTTTGTGAATACGCGGGCCATATTACCCCAACGTTTAAATTTTCTTGCTTTACGGAACTCAAACGCTCTTCCCATATTATATCTGTATTATATTATTATAAACTTTTGTCTTATCTCAATGATGCACCCAGTTTGCTTTCCAGATTCTTGCGAATCTTCTGCATGATCGCGTCGATCTGTTTGTCGTTCAATGTCTTCGTTTCATCTTGCAGGTAGAAACTTACGGCATACGATTTCTTTCCGGCCGGCAGGTTCTTGCCTTCGTAAACGTCGAACAGGGAAACCTCCTTCAACAGTTTGCGTTCGCTTTCTTCGGCGATCTTTTCGATCTCAGCAAACTGAACGGACTTGTCCAGCAACAAAGCCAGGTCACGTTTTACTGCCGGGAATTTAGAGATCTCGGAGAATGTCACCTTATTCTTCTTTGTCTCCTTCATCAGCAATGTCCAGGACAACTCAGCATAATATACCTCGAAATCAATATCCATAGCCTTGCAGATCTTACGGTTTACGATACCGAACGTACCCAGTTCGCGGCCCGAAGTTGTTGTAATACTTACGCCTGTTGAATACATATCATTGCTCAGGTTTCCGAAGACAACCTTCTTCAGATTCACACCCAGACGGATAAGGATATTTTCCACATAGGCTTTCAGTTCATACACGGTAGCCTTTTCATCTGCATGCGCCCAACTGTTTTCCACACGGTCGCCGCAAACCCATAATCCCAGGCGATAGTCTTCCGAGAATTCGGCCAGTGTAGCGTCTTCACGCTTCTTCTCTACATTATAATCGTAGCAGTTACCGAATTCGAAGAAACGGATATTACCGTTCTTACGTTTCACATTATGTTCGATGCTTTCCAGACCGCCGAACAACAATGTCTGACGCATACCGTTCAGGTCTGCACTCAGCGGGTTCATCAGCATAACGCAATGAGAAACCGGATAAGTAGTCAGTTCATCGTAATAAGCGGAACGTGTCAGCGAATTGTTCATAATCTCATTGAAACCTGAACCGCAAAGCTGTTCAGAGATCAGGTTCTGCAGATCATAACTACGATCGGTAGCTGTCTTGTAGCTCAGGTTTGATTTTACGCTGTCGCTGAACTCTATATTATTATATCCGTAGATACGGAGGATATCTTCAATTACATCGACATCACGCTGTACGTCGATACGGTAAACCGGCACATGGATGGTCAGACCCTCAGCTGTTTCCGAAACGATTTCCATCTCCAGGCTGGCCAGAATACTCTTAACGGTCTCTACCGGAATGTCCTTACCGATCAGACTGTTGATCTTGTTGTAAGTCAGTTCCACGGTATAAGGCTGTACCGGATTCGGATAAACATCCTGGATAGATCCGGTAATCTTACCACCGGCTACTTCCTGGATCAATAAAGCGGCACGTTTCAATACATAGATCGTATTGTTCGCATCCAGACCGCGTTCGAAGCGGAAAGAAGCATCGGTATTCAAACCGAAACGACGGGCTGTCTTACGAATCCATGTCGGATGGAAACAAGCCGATTCAAGGAATACATCCGTAGTCTGCTCCGTCACACCTGAATCCAGGCCGCCGAACACACCACCGATACACATGGCTTCTTCCGTATTGCAGATCATCAGGTCACGATCGGTCAACGTACGTTCAACACCATCCAGGGTGACGAACTTGGTACCTTCCGGCATTGTCTTCACGATCACTTTATCGCCAGTAACCTTGCCTGCATCGAATGAATGCAGAGGCTGTCCCATTTCATGCAATACATAGTTTGTTACGTCCACTACGTTATTGATAGGACGCAAACCGATTATATTCAGACGGTTTTTCAACCATTCCGGACTTTCTTTCACTGTTACGCCCTTGATAGTAACACCGGAGTAACGGGGACATGCCTCCGTATTTTCAACGATCACTTCGATAGCCGGAGTTTCATCGTCGATCTTGAAAGCGTCGACAGACGGACGTTTCAGTTCTGTCGGCTTACCGTTCTGTTTCAGGTAAGCAGCCAGGTCGCGGGCAACACCGAAATGGGAAGTTCCGTCCACACGGTTCGGAGTGATATCCACTTCCAGCACATAGTCGCTCTTTACATTATAATATTCCTTGGCAGGAGTTCCTACAACCGCATCAGCCGGAAGCACGATAATGCCGGCATGGTCTGTTCCGATACCGATCTCATCTTCCGCACAGATCATACCGTTCGACTCAACGCCACGGATTTTTGATCTTTTAATGGTAAAGACTTCGTCACCGTCATAGAGTTTCGTACCGTTCACAGCGACAACCACTTTCTGGCCTGCTGCGACATTGGGCGCACCGCAAACGATTTGCAAAGGTTCTTCCCCACCGACATTCACCGTCGTGATATGCAAGTGGTCAGAATTCGGGTGTTCCACACAAGTCAGAACTTCGCCGATAACCAGTCCTTCCAGTCCACCTTTGATCGTTTGAACTTCTTCTACTCCCCCGGTTTCCAAACCGATAGAGGTTAGTGCTGCTGATACTTCTTCGGGCTGCAAGTCGAAATCAAGATACTCTTTCAGCCAGTTGTAAGATATATTCATTGTTCTAAAATTTATTCAATCAAGTTTCTATGCGTCTGCGAGATTCCCCGCTTGCGGCAATTTGACTGGCAAAAGTACAAATAATAGAATAATTATTCAACGAGTGTACGGACTTTATTCTTACCACAAGCCAAAAAATCTTATTAATCAACGGTTATTTCATTTCCAAATCTTTGTCCAATATAAAAATTCAGCCTAATTTAGAGGCGTAATTCTTACTGAATATCAAAAAATACAAACACACTAGGGATAAAATATTTACTTAATCATTCATAATGTAATGTCTAACAGGATTCTATCAGTGCAATATATACTCATACTTGTCCTATTTTTTATTCTAAATAGCTCATGCAACCAGACAACGCCTCATAAACACATATTAATCATCCAGTCTTACGAAGCCGGTCTCCCGGCATATAAGAACATGAAAAATATCTTTGCCGAACAATTACGGAAAAGAGACATACATGCAGAGGTCCATACCCTTTATCTGGACGGAACCAAGAAAACGGAGAAAAAACAAAAACTGACTATATATGAGGAACTGAACAGGTTATCATCCTGGAATCCGGATATCATCCTGACCTGTGACGATCCGGCCCTGAATGCCTTACTGACCTGCGACCATCCTTCCGTTAAAACGACTCCGATCGTCTTTACCGGAGCGAACTACCCGAACGTGCCATTCATTCAAAAACAGTCCAACATAACAGGCTTCCGTGACAAACCGGATTACAGAACCAATATAGAACTGATAGAACAACTCATAGGAAAATGTATTGTTGTGCGGGTTACCGACGATATCTATGCAGACAAAATCATCCTGGCAGACATGGATGAACAGATCAAAGATATCTGCAAAACAAACAATATCTTCTCCCCGGACAAAATACGCTTATCCGGAAAACGCGGTACCTCCATCTCCAAAAATAAAAAAATAATACCGGACGCCATGTACATAAGCACGATCAACGGAAAATCGACCCGTTCGTTGATCAAAGGGTTAGGCGAGAACTATTATAACAAGGCCTATCTGGCAATCAAAAGAGATTATCTGACTCTCTCTCTGGGACGTTTCAGTTCTTTCCCCGGTTTTTCGGTCCTCAACGAAATGGTCGGTTATAATTATGGTGTAATCGGAGGATATGTCACGACACAGCAAGAACAAACAACCCTGGCCGCCAACCGTATTGCCGATATACTGAACGGGGCTCCGGTAAGTAACTTTCCACAAATTACGGAGGCAGGCAAAAAGTACATATTCGATTATAAAATACTCGACCAATGGGGAATCAGTCTCAACAAACTGCCGATAGACAGCGAGATCGTAAATATCCCCTTTTATATCCGTTACCAGTTCTATATTATATGTATAGCAGTTTTGCTGGGAATTATACTGATAATTATTATCATTTACCAGCGAATGTTGTATAAGAGAGAGGCTGCCCATAAAAAAGAGGTACAGGAAAATCTGAAACATGAGAAGGAATTTCTCTCTTTCGCTTTGGAGAGCGGCAACATTTTCACATTCCGGTATAAAAACGGAACTTTCTATTTCGACAAAGAGTTTTATCATTATCTGAATATGCCAGAAGAGCCCATCAGTGCGGAACGTTTCAGCAAGGCTATCCACCAGGACGAACAGGCTGATTTCCAATTAAACAGGTATAAGCTGGATCATGGTTTTCCCTCCCGTCAGATAACCAGAAGAAGATATGATTTTAACGGACAAGGTCATCAGTGGTGGGAATTCCGGTATGCCCAGAACACCAACATAAAGACTGCCGGCAATGATTATTCCGTCGAAGTAAACGGCCTCTGCCTTAATATCCAGCAAATCAAGGAAACAGAAATCAATCTGACCAAGGCCCTGAAAAAGGCGGAAGAATCCGATAAGATGAAATCGGCCTTCCTGGCCAATATGAGCCATGAGATACGTACACCGCTCAACGCCATCGTCGGCTTCTCCCAACTGCTGAGTTCGGATATGGAACTGGAGCAGGATGAAAAAAATGAGTTTATCGGCCTGATAAACACGAATAACGACTTGCTTCTCAAACTGATCAGCGACATTCTGGACCTGTCGCGCATCGAGTCCGGACAAATATCCTTTACCTATGCAGACTGCGATCTGAATCAATTGGTGGAAGATATCTTCAATACACATCGCGTACTGATGCCTCAGGGAGTAGAATTGCTCAAAGAAGTTCCGGAGATTCCGGCCATTATCAACACAGACCGTTTCAGACTGACCCAGGTAGTTACTAATTTCATTAACAATGCGACAAAATTTACTACTCACGGATATATCAAAGTCAAATACGAATACGACACCGAACATATCCTGCTGTCGGTCGAAGATACGGGAAAAGGTATTCCCAAAGATAAGATAAAGCAGGTATTCGAACGTTTCCAGAAACTGGATGAGTTTGCCAAAGGAACCGGTCTCGGACTGGCAATCAGCCTGAGCATTATAAAAACGTTTAAAGGAACCATCCTGTTGGATTCGGAAGAAGGAAAAGGCAGCAAGTTTACTATCTCGCTACCTTATACTCCTCAATAAAACGCTTATTGGCTTTTGCCTCTTTAGTCCATTCCGGTATAACGGTTTTCAGAAATTCATCTTTGGCAGCCAGTTCTGATTTCATATCCAGACCTATATATTTCTGCGCCTTCTCCTTGGTTGAGATATCGGGCATGGGCACTTCTTGATTATAACCGTGTTTATTCAGTACGTCTTTTATGACCAGGCGTGCCTGCATCGTCTTATACAGGCCGTCGCCTAAAATACGTTGTACTTCCTGGGGAGCATGGAAGGCAGCGCCATGGGAAGCGATAGCAAAATCCCAACGCCACTGGGCCTGGCGAAGCAGTTTGAGCACGGGCTCCATCTGGTTATCCGACGCACCTCTATCCCAGGCAAACTTAGCTTCGATATGTGCTTTTACCAACTCTTTTTCCAATTTATTACGCAGTTCCATGGCTTTGTTCTGCCGGGTATATACGTCCTGACGAAGCACTTCCGCACTTTCATGATGACAGGTCTGGCATGTTTTTTCGATCATCGCCAACGGGCTTTGGATATGATGATTATTATATGACCGGAGCTCTTCCTCGACATACGGCATATGGCACTCACCGCAGGAAACGCCCCGGCGGGCATGGATCCCCATCTGAGCCAGTTCAAAATCCGGATGCTGGGCTTTCAACATGGGAGTTCTACTCAGTTTATTGACATAATCGGAAAAACCTATTTTATCGTAGTAGTTCTCAATAGCTTCGACAGTATACCCGGAATCCCAGGGAAGAACAACCTCTTTATTCTCCCCTTTTAAATAATACTCCGCATGGCACTGAGCACAAACAAGCGAACGCATCCTTCGGTCCGAAGCATCTTCAATGGGATCGCCTTCCCGTTTCAGAGCGTCGATCAGGAACTGACGCGGAACACGCAAATCCATACTCTCCGGATCATGACAATCGCCGCAACCGACAGGATTGACCACTTCCGATCCCCAGTCGTACCATTTCTTTTTATAGAACCCATCCGAACCCACTTCGTCTATCAGCCGTGGAACATCCAGGCTTTTACAGGCCCAACAGGAAGCGGGCTGAGGACCCTCATTCGCTTTTCGCGGAGCTCCGGTACGCAAACTATGATAAAGATCTTCAATAGCATACATATGTCCTCTCGGAGACAAATAACTTTTTGAAAAACCATAACCCGCCCACAAGATTACCATTTCGGGCCGCATAGCCAGAATGTCTTCGGCCTGATTACCGTTATACAAACTTTTGAAAGTCGTATCCGCCGTATTTTTCCAGCTCTTATATTCATAGGAATTCGAAAGATTCAGTTCATTGGCTTGAAGGGGGTCTTCGGTTCCCCCGTTTTCCACCTCGTCGATAAATATGATTTCTCCCCTATTTACATAAGAATATCCTGTAGTCACGATTAAAATGGCTATAACAGTTGCGAGCAGCAACACTTTTAAATACCCTACACCTAGTGTTTTTTTCATCAGATATAATTTGCTTATATAAAATCCATATGTAAATAACTTTAATAAGCTTTGATTTTTGAGCTGTTTGATTTAGATTACAAATGTAGTAAAAAGATATTATGGACCAAGAGAATTTTGATAACTATAAAATAAAGCTGTATTTTTGCAGCATAAATAAATGAACCTCTATGCGTATCGACATACTGACCGTACTTCCGGAAATGATCGATGGAATGATTAATTGCTCCATCGTCAAAAGAGCACAGGACAAGGGACTGGCTGAAATCCATCTACATAACCTGCGTGATTACACGACTAACAAATGGCGCCGTGTAGACGATTACCCTTTCGGTGGTGAGGCCGGGATGGTGATGCAGATCGAACCGATCGACCGGGCTATCTCCGCTTTGAAAAGCGAACGGGAGTATGACGAGGTAATCTATACGTCGCCGGACGGGGAAACATTCAACCAGCCGATGGCGAACAGCATGTCCCTGCTCAATAACATGATCATTCTGTGCGGTCATTATAAGGGGGTCGACTACCGTATCCGTGAACATCTGATCACCCGGGAAATATCCGTAGGTGACTATGTCCTGACAGGCGGTGAACTGGCTGCCGCTATTATTACCGATGCGGTTGTCCGCCTGATACCCGGAGCCATCGGTGACGAACAGAGCGCCCTCTCCGATTCTTTCCAGGATAACCTGCTGGCTCCGCCGGTTTATACACGCCCGGCAGATTATAACGGTTGGAAAGTTCCGGATGTGCTTCTCTCCGGCCACCAGCGCAAGATCGACGAATGGCGGTTGCAGCAGGCACAGGAACGGACGGCACGGCTACGACCGGATTTGCTGAAAGGGGAATAAATCGAAACTACCTTTTTGACATAATAACACCCTACCAGGTATTTTATAAGCATATTGATATGTTAAAAAATATTACCTGGTAGGGTATTTTCATTTACCCGGTATATTAATCCGATTTAGCCGGTAGAGTAGTTACATTTTGATAGTTGCCTATTTTAGCAAAATACTCAAATCATTATTCTTTTGTCGCGCCATCAATTGCGCTATATATAAGGAACGGGGAAATAGATTGATCTCATTCTGTCCTTCCCAGATGCCATCCGGGCGATCGGTAAAATGGCCGGGATACTTCTCTCCTTTCAATCCTATACAATAATTATGCCCCGAAGTCCACGGGTTCTGTACGGCAGCACGGTTCACCCGGCAATTCCACAATACCTGCGTCACGCCTGCCCAACCATGTCCGCTTCCCATCTGGCCGCGGTCCTGTACGTTTATTTCGCCATCGGTGACGATATTATCATACAACGTGCCGACAGACCAACGGTGGTGCGGACCTATATCGGCAAACGTCTGCGAAGCCGTGCAATTATAAAAGACATTCGGACCGCATACCTGTGCACCGGTTACATAATCATGACGGCCTTCCGTCGCCTGGCAGTTCATAAAGAGATTCTGCTGCCCCCAGTTATTGAAGGAATAACGATAGCCTCCGGTAATAAGTGATTTTGCTTCCAGGCAACGACAATCCACAACAGAAACATTTTTAGCAAAACGTTCGCAACTGACAGCCGAGTAGCCGAAATAACGGGCCGTGATGTTCCGCACCCAACAGTTTTCCGCCTTATCCAGTCCAACGGCAATCCAACCGTGTTCCAGGTCTTCATAATCTTCAAACTCGGATTCAAAGCAGATATCCGATATACCGACCTCACTGATACGTCCGTCGAACGTATATTTATAGACTTCGCCGCCTCCAAACTTCTTATCCATCTGCATCACGACAGGGTTGTCGATAAAAAGACGGTTCCCTTCGATCTTCGTGATCTGACGCTCGAAAGCCAGGTTATATTCCTGCGGCGTCCATTGGCGTGTACCTTTCCGTTCCACGATCTGATCCATCTTAATGGCATGGATCCATTCCCGGGTACCGGGACGGTAAACGATCACCCGGTCGCCCACCTTAAAACCTTTTGTCGACGAAACCCGGAATGAATGGGTACCGACCGGCACGAAATCGTCTGTTATCTTCACCCGTGTATCCGGTATTTCCTTCATCGAACCGGCTCCTTCCACCCGGATCAAAGTACGACGCTCTTTACCGGTAGCGATCAGACGGGTTTCATTGATATTATCGCCTTCTCCCATCAACACGATACCACCGGTGTTTATCACGACAGAACCGGCAATCCTGTAAACACCCCGTTTTAAAAGGATCGTCCCCCGATGGCCGTTTTCATCCGGCTGCCTGCGGGATATTTCATCGACAGCCTCTTGTATCAAGGCTCCGCTATCCCCTTCTTTTACCGGAGAAACGACTTTAACGATCGGATATCGAGGAATACTTTTATCGCCATGATGATAGCCTACCCGGCTGAAATCAGGTATGGTATTGCCGTCTTTATCGGGAATATAAGTCAGAATACCTTCCTCACTGATCCTGACCAGCGAGGACTGCCAGGCCGGCGGCAGCTTCGTCTGTGCATGGCTACAAACGAAAGCTGCTCCGGCCACTAGTCCGATTATGATCTGTTTAAATGCGCTCATTCGATACTTAATCTTCAATGATTACACGGAAACCGACATTATGCACTTTCTGCCAGGGCAGATAAGATTTACGGTAATAGGCTGTCGAAGTTTTCGGATGATCGGTCCAGGAACCGCCGCGTACCACTTTTTCGGTTCCGTTACCTTGTGCCTTCTCGTTATAAGGATAAGGCAGATAGTCGGAACGTGTCCATTCGGCGATATTACCCTGCATATCATACAATCCCCAGGGGTTAGCCTGATAACCACCACCTTTCACCATCAGCATATTGCCGTCGTCGACATTATTGTCTTTCGGCTGGTATGTGTAGTATTTGTACCAGGGATCACCCGGGCTCATCGGTTGCGGGTTCACACCTCTTACCGCCAGCTTGTTCAGTTGTTTGTCACCCATATTTTCATAGGCGGCAAAATCGGTATTCAGCGCCCCGTACCAGAAATCGGATTCACTACCGGCACGACAGGCCCACTCCCACTGCATTTCAGTCGGCAAAGTCACTTTCAAACCGGTTTTCTCACTCAGTTTCTCACAGAAGGCCATCGCCTCTTCCCAACTGACACGGATGGCGGGTTGTTCCGGATTGTTGGCCGGATACCCCTGGTGCACATGATCCTTCCACAGTTGGTTCACGAAACGGCTGTTATGATCGGGGAAAATCGTACGGAATTGTTCGTTACTCACCTCTATCTCCGCCATCCAGAATGCCTTTTTCACCTCCTGTTTGTTGGCCGGAGAGTAATCGGAATGTCCCTTGTTACTTCCCATCACGAACTTACCGGCCGGGATGCGTACAAAGTTCATTACGACGCCCGGAGCCAGCTCGATGCTCTTCTTTGTCTCCTGTTCCTTTGCCAGCATGCTCTTAGCGGTTGTTGCATCAAACGGCCAGCCTTTCACATTCACTTCTTTATCTTTATACTCCCTGCGTTCCGGTTTTACAGGAGACGGCTTCGGTTGTTTGTCCAGATAATCGGCATAGGCACGGATCTCCGACTGCCAGTCTACACCGGAACCGGCATATTTCTCCGTCAACTCCGTACGACGGCTGATCTGTTCCACTCCCTTAAAGATATTTGCTTTAAATTTACTATGATAAGGAGCATTAAAGTCAATCCAGTTATAAAGCGTTTTCCATTCCTTATCGGTCAGTTCAACACCATGATGTCCGGTTTTCAACATTTTGATCAGCTGGCTGGTCGAGGCATGATATTCGTACGGATTCAAGACTTCGATCTCCGCTTCCGGTCCCTGGCGGTGGATATACGGATGAAGATTCAGATAACTTTTGCCAAATCCGGTAAAATCATCGATACGGCCACCGGTAAAATCGGCCAGTTTATTGGAACCGTCATGGCAGGCGATGCAGGCACGGTCCAGCACCGGCTGTACTTCCAGTTCGAACGTGAACGGACGCTGTCCGCCTTCCGGCAATGCGATCGCATGCGGTTTGATAGTCGAAGCGACCACACGTTTCGGGATAGGTATCTGATTCTGGTCTTCGTGGCAACCGATACAGGAGACGGTTTCTCCCGGCATTCCGGTCAGCCAGCTACGCATCCACTGCACGGCACGTCCGCACGAATCCAGCGGCTGAAGCGAGATCGGCGTATTGGCAGGAATAGTGAACAATGCGGAACCATCCTCTTCGACCGGCACCGTGCCCAACAGGCGTTTGATATCCCATCCGCTCTGAACACCCTGTGCCCAATGGTCGGACGGAGTTTTATTATAAGCATATTCGTAAGACAACACACGGAATGCTTTCACCGTACCACGGGGTACGCCCTTCAAACCTTCACCTTCGTAAATATCCTGGATAAAGACAGTCGCCTCCTTCGTGCCCGGTTTCGTACGGTCGGGAATAATGGGGGGAACCGGAGTTTTCTTTACCGGTATCGGGTGGATCAATCCTTCACCTTCATACTCGGCAATCAGCGTCAGGTTATCATACACGTCTACCAGATAAATGCCCCATAAAGCATTCGGATTCAATTTGGCGGCAACCAGATAATATTTATCGTTCAACGGATAAGGCTTGATAAACTGAGGCCAGACACCATCCACCAGCCGGTCTTTCACGATCGGTTCGATCTTGCGGTCGCGGAATGGCAGTTCCTGCACCATTCCCAGTTCCGACTTGCGGCCTTTGGAGGGATCGAACAGGATCAGACGGCCGGAACGGGCAACGCCATGGTGTCCGGAGATGATTCCGACAAAACCGGATGCCTGGCCGGGTATCGGTTTCGCGTCGAATGTGCTGTTCGGAAAATAAGAGCCGCTGCCGTAAAGTGCTTTCTGCTCGGTTCCGTCGGGATTCATATGCATCACGAAGCGGGAGAAATAATGTGTCAGGTCGGTGTACTCCCAACGGGTATACATCACCTTGCCATTGTGCATGATAACCGGCGACCAGTTGGCATCCTGGTCGAACGTCAGACGACGCAGGGTACGGTCTTCCGGATTATAAAGCACCATATTACCGACCTCATCATTCCCGTTTACGCAAGGAACACCGTTGTAACCGATATTGGATACGGCAATGATCTTTCCCGAAGGCAACCAGGTCGCATCAAAGAACTCAAGATCTTTCTCGGGCGATTCGATCAGTTTTTTCAAACCTTTCCCGTCCAGTCCCACTTCGAAAACCTGCCAGCGCTTATCGGTGTCGATCATGGAAAACATCACACGGTCGGCATCCCAATGCAGTTTCAGGTCGGGAACGGACGAACCGTTATCCGGCTTGAAGATGGTACGTGACTGAATGTCGCCGCGAAGATTCGATAGTTCGACGATCTCCGCATCGAATCCGCCACGCGGGGCGGAAGTCTGGTTCGACCAGTTATTATTCTGTGTTCCCAGCGAACGGGGATTGACCTGGCGGGCAGAGGTACCGATATGGTAACGGCCCACGATCAGTTTATCCATATCCAGTTCCGGATTGGCCAGCAGTATTTCCCGTTTTAACTGTAAAGCCTGCCGGGCATCTTTCAGTGTATTTTCATCGTTTGAATAGATACCGGCAAAACCTTTACCTACCAGTTCTTTTAAGGCTGACAGTCTGGATTGGTTAGCGGCCTGGTCAAACGACTTACTGCGTTTCATATCATTGAAAGCCTCTTCGATGGCCCGCATATTAAGCCAGCTCAGCGATTCCTGCAATTCGTATACCTTCATGGCATCCTGCGCAATATTCAGGTATGTCACCACTTGTTTATCCAGCTCCTTTTCCTGACCGGCAGCGGCGATACGGGCTGTAAAATATTTTTTATCCGCCAACAGGTCTACGACCGATTCGGCGATATGTTTTTCTATGGTAGCATCATAGGTTGTAACCAGGGCTTTCATGTCGCTTCCGGCAAACGGAAGGAATTGTGCCGATTCAGCCGGATAGCCGGCAATAATATCTTCGGATAACTCTTTGCCCGTTATCCCCTGCAAGCGAAAAATGACGGTCCCTGCGGAGGAACGGTTTTCCAGTCCGATTTCCGCTTCAAAACGGACATATTTTTTATCCAGCGGAACGACGATCTGTGAGTTGGCATTCGCCATAATCGTCCGTTCGTATGTTTTTCCTTTCATAATGACCGGAACACCTTTGGCATTGGCGTTAAAGACCAGGCGGCCTGTACCGGTATCCTTAAAAGTATCTTTCAGATCGTTCAGCCAGACGGAAGAGCCGTCGGTCGCGATCAATCGGGCATTTGCCCATACAGCCTGGTCGTCGGCAGTTCCGTCGACCGTACCCCAGGTATAAAGTACCATTTCATCCAGTCCGATCACATCGGCGGTAAACTTCTCGGCAGCTTGTTTCGCCTTGATAACCTTTGAAGAAACCGGAAGGCTGTTCTTTTTCATCTGTTCGTAAGCATTCTGTTTGGCAACGGCAATATTCTCAGACCAGGAAGCAGGCGTGTTACCCTGCTTTTTCTGCTTTTGAGGAAAAGCGGAAAGCGAAAAGGCCAGGCAGGCTGATAAAACAATTAAACTCTTTTTCATATGTAAATAAATTGCGCTCCCTATCTCAAGAGAGCCGTTTAAACCATTAATAAATTGATTTTTTTAGAG